>Ga0257106_1000270_pt1 | contig 32518 bp, 46 predicted proteins | sample LP_taG_3_FD_190177 | JGI IMG/M metagenome (GOLD analysis project Ga0257106, IMG submission 190177) | Marine microbial communities from Northeast Subartic Pacific Ocean, Canada - LP_J_2011_P26_10m | ecosystem: Environmental > Aquatic > Marine > Oceanic | place: Canada: Northeast Subartic Pacific...
TGTACACAAAACAATGCGTCAGCCACTAATTGCAATTTCCCATGTATATACTCTTATACGAGAATTGAAAGATACGCACCTCAAACGTCCTCTCCGCGGGTGCGCTTTTGGCGCTTTTGGTCCCCGCGGGACGGGAAGTGCGTCGATTGGACGATGGGGTCGACGCGCCCATCGCGAACGTGCCGCCCAGCGGTGTTCCGCTCGAGACGTCCGACGCGAACGACGCGTTTGCGTTTGCGTTCGGCGATGGCATTGGATTTGTGTTTGGCATTGGCATTGGATTTGGCGATGGATTTGTGTTTGGCGATGGCATTGGATTTGGCAATGGATTTGTGTTTGGCGATGGAATTGGACTTGGTGAAGCCGGTGGGAACCCAACGGCCGCTGACCCGCGTCGTCGACGACCACCCGATCCCCCACCCGCCGTCGTCGTTTCCACACCGTTCGGGGAGAAGAAGTCGAACGGCGGGGGCGAATCCGGCGTGTCCATCGACGGAGTCCCGAAGGATGGAACGGTCGAAAACGAAGTTGAAGATGATGGGTTGGCGGCTCCGCCGGTGGCTGCGCGTCTGTTCGCGGCGCGCCTGGACGCCAGCCTGGACGCCGACGACGCGCCGAGTGACCCGGTGGGTGAGCGCGCGGCGCTCGTCGCGGTGGGTCGGCGTCGATGTGACCCGGATCCCGACGGTGAAGGGCCCAGCGGCGAGGTGGACGAATGAGATCCCAGGTTGAAGCTGTATGTATACAAGTAAACAAAACACGTCGTCAGTGAAATTGCCCGTGTACAAGTGGGTGATGATTAAAATGATTAAAATAAACTCGTACCTCATGGTGCCGACGGGTGGGATGCCTTCGTTGGACGCGTGCGCGTGCGTTTGGGCCGGAGATCGCGGCGGGGATCCGACGTCCATCGGTGACCCCGATCGTTCCATCCGCGCGGCGAAAGGCGGGAACGGGTGGGAACGGGGCGGGTTTGGCGAAGCGGACGCGGACGTGCGCGGGACTTCATCGAAGCGGTCGTCGCCGGCGTTCGTGTGATGATGATGGGGGTCGCCGGGGTTTGGATGCCACGCGTCGCCTTCCGATTCGTCGCTGCTGCTGTAGTCCACGAGGGACGCCATCCGCTCGAGGTGCGAGCCCCCGCTCGTGCGTCGCCCGATGCCGCCGCCTTCCGACGTAGACATGGGTGGGGTCCGTGAGTCGCTTATTCACTCTTAGCAAAAGAGCGCCGAAGATTTGACTTGGTTGCACCCCCTCGGCGGCCGGCGCCGGCACTCGGGCTACCGCGGGTCGGAGCGTGTCGTTATCGGCGGGGGGATGGGCTATCGAGACGCATGCGCGCGCGGCTCGGTGGGTTATTCGGCGATGCGCTCGCCCGTGAGACGGTGTGGCGGTGTGGCGGGGCGGCGTTGACGAACGGAACTTTCGCGCGCCAGTGCCTTCTCGGAGGAAACAAAGTTTCAGTATATCTCGATGTCATCAGCCCCCACACCTCTCAGCCCCCACATCACTCCGAGGGGCGCAAACTATCTTCGAGAGCCAGCGACGATGACCCGCGCGTCGGCCATCCTCCTCCTCCTTCTCACGCTCCTTCTCGCGCCGCGGCCCAACTCGTATGGGCGATCAGACTGGGCGCGCACCGACGGCGCCGTCCTCCTCGCCAGCGGCGATGACTCTGCCCACCGCAGGCAAAAAGACCTCGCGGCTCCGTCCCGGTCCTTCCTCACGACCCTGCAGTCCGCGGTCAGGGTCCACCGCCGTTCGCTCGCGGGCGACGGCCGGTTCATCGTCCACGTCGTCGGCTCCGTGCCGAAGATCGAGGGCAGAGTCGCGTGGCCTTACGCCGGCCATCACGCGTGCGGTATGTTTATTTGTATTTATTTTCCATTACAGAATGTTATTTTTACCGTACGGGCAATTGGAATGACGACGTGTTTTGTTTAACTTTTACAGATAAAACGACGATGGTTCTGATCGGCCGCGAGATGCCCGACGAAGATCCGCCGAAAGATCACGTCGACGGATGCGACACGCGGTTCGTCCGCGGCGCGTACGTACCTGCGAACCTCGAACGAGGGTTGGACGATCCGCGCGAGCGCTTACCTGACATGGTGCGTTTATTTTTATTTTCGTATGGGCAATTATAATGACGTCTTGTTTTGTTCACAGGTCATCCTATTCAACGCAGACGCCTGGGGATGCCAATGGCGAAGGTGAGTTTATTTTTATTCTCACATGGGCAATTAGATTGACGTCGTGTTTTGTTTTAACAGGACGATGCTTAATCTGTTGTCGCCGAGGTTGGATCTGATTGACGGGTCGAGGACCGTGGGCAGGTTCGACGACGTATCCGGCGCGCCCGTGATCGTGACTGGATACGCGTACGAAGACGTGGAGCGGATCGAGCGGATGGTCAACGAGCGCTCGCGGTGGTTCGCTCCGCGCGAGTTACGTAAATGCGACGCCGCCGTCGAGGACGCGTACGGCGAAGCGGTGTCGGGCGGGGACGCTGATTGGGGTATGGAAAGCGACGAGATGCCGGGGACGCCGGTGGTGCACTGGGTGACGTCGCCGAACAGGCCGGAGGATAACGCGCCGGGTGATCCAAATGCCTATTGGTTCTCGTTTTCACCCGGGCTCGGTACGTTTATTTTTAATTCGTGTATGGGCAATTGCACTGACGACGTCGTGTGTGTTTTGTTTACAGGCGGGGTGGAAAACGGTAGAAAAGGATCGTCGGTTGGCGTGGTGGACGGGGATTTGGCGGTCGGAGCGTCGGCGGTGGTTATTTTGCTGCTGGCGGTGTGGCGAATGCTCCGGCGGTAGCGGCCGGCGTGTTTCATTCGAATCTGATGTATCATCTAGCTAGAAGGACTCGAGCTAACGACCCATTTCCGAAGCACCTTTTCGCGCGTAACCTTCATCGTAACCTTCATCGTGATCTTCGTCGTGACCTTCATCGCCCCGCCGATCCGCCGCCCTCGCGCACCGCTCCGTACACCCTCACCTCCCCCTTGTTCGCCAGCGCCAGGCTCCACCCGAACCCCTCGTCTTCGTCGCTCAACGAACCACGCGCGAACACCGCGGTGGGATCAAATCCGACCTCGCCCCGACTCACGCAGTCGCCCGCCTCATTACCCACACAAGTACGTATATCATTCCCAGCCGAGCCGTCTCTGACCTTGTACAGCGACACCGCGCGGGACCGCTCCCCGGGTGTCACCACGTACACGCCGCCGCCGTCGCTATTTCCGCTATTTAAATCTATACCACAATTAGCACTCCGGGTCGACTCGGCTTCGCGTACAGAGTCGTCGGCGGAGTCGAACACGAAGACGGCTCGCGTGATCGTCTTCGGCTTTGTCGTCCCGGCTCGGTGGTGCCCGGTGAACTCGCGGAACATTTCCAACGGTGCGTTACTTTGGCCGTTACTTTTTTGGTGCAGTGCCTCGTCCAAAGGTGCGGCCAGGGCTCGGAGGTCCCAGAGCCGGACGTAGGCATCCGCGCCCGACGTCAGCAACGTCGGCGACGAATGGAAAAGAGATTTTGTGTTTTTTATTTCCCCCCCCGGCGAAAAAGCGGATCCGGCTCCGCGTCCCCACTCCACAAAGTTGACCGCTCGGCCCCCGTGCGCGCCGTCCACGCCCGCGACCTTCGCGCGGTTCGTCGGGAGCCGCGTGTCCACCACCGCGACGCACCCGTCGTTGCCGCACGACGCGAACAAAGCGCCGCCGAGTCCGTTGCTGTTATTCATCGTTGATTCATCGTTAATCACGTCGTCGACGTCGGGCGTGTTCCATCGAACGCATCGAACCACGCCGCGGTGCAGATCGTCGTACTCGCGGACGTGTGCATCGAATTTGGCACCGGGTGGGTTCGAACCGCCGACCTTCGCGCCCCGGACGGCATCCTCCGGTAAACTCCACTGTGAACAAAACATCGTCATTCTATAAATCGCGCCTACGTCATGAATAAAAGAATGAACTCTCACCTGCCGCACGGTCCAGTCTTTGCATCCCACGAGAAGCTCGTCGTTCCAGTGGTGCATCGAGAAGACTCCGGAGCCTCGGCCGGCGTCGAGCCTCCACGCTAACCTCGGAGCGCCCGTCGCGTTGGACTTGACTGTACACAAAACACGACGTCAGTCGAATTGCCCATACGAAAGTAAAAATAAACTCACCGGACAAGTCCCACGAACACACGGTACCGTCCATACCGCCCGCGGTGAGCAAATACGAATTAGTATTAGCGTTCCCGGCGGACGTACCGGTACGCGAAGCGGTGTCGTCTTTGGATGCTAATCGTGGTAACCGGTGGTGGGGAAACTGCGTTTGCGAACACCAGCCTCGGTGCGCGGTCCACGACAGCAGCGGCGATTTGTACGAGATTCTTCGTCCCGTCTCTTCGTCCGTTTCCCTGTGTGAACAAAACACGACGACGTCATACAAATTGCCCATACGACGGGAATTAAAATAAACTCACCAATCGTCATCTTCGTCACATTCGACTTCGACTTTGTCTGTACCGCTGGGTGCCATTGGACGGTGTGGGTGGTTCGTTGTTCGCCCCCCGTGGGATTCGAACCTCCGACCTCTGGTACCGAGCGCGAACACCGCGCATCGTCCGCCGTCGCCTCCCGCCGCCAGCAGCGCCGGTCGAGGGCTCGGCGTCATCGCTCCGGCGCCGGGCGACTCGTCACCGATCTTCTTCGTTTGCACAGAGTATTTACCGTGACGAGTGGTGTCGATGGAGTAGAAACCTTTCTTACACGTGCCGTCGATGAAGCGCACGGGGCGTTCGGCGAACCCGAGCAGCGGCGGCCGTTTTTTTGACCGTTTTTGACCGGCGTCGGCGTCGTTTTCCGCGTCGTCGTCGCGACGATCAGTAGCCGAGATCTGTGCACGATGTGATTGGAAATAAAACACGGCGTCATTACAATTGCCTGTACGGTAATAAAAATAAACTTGAAATAGAAATAAACTCACCGAGAATGGTCCTTCTTCGGTGGATGTCCACGCGGTATATCGGAGCACCCCGCTGTCGTCGAACGTTTCTTTCTCCTCCGGATCCTCCTCGTCATCTTCGTGGTTTCCGTTCGTGGTGGTATGGGACGGCACAGCTGTGCGGGGGTGGGCACCCACCTGGGCACCCCGCGGTTGCAGTCCAGATGCGCGCAGTGCGTCGGCGTTTACTTCGTCGACGAACGGTCCGGTGTGCCGCGTGGACCGCGTGGATCGTCGCGTGGGTGCCGAGGTGGGTGCCGACCCTCGCCGCACAGCTGTGTTGGACGCGTCCGTCGTTCGTCGTTTACGCTTGGGTTCGGCGCGTGATGGAACCGTGATGGAGGCGGCGAGGTTGTTTATGCCGAGCTCTTGCATGATGGCGCGGTTGCGTGCGACGCGCGCGTCCCTTTCGCGCTCGTAGTCGGCGCCGGTGGGGGACGGAGGAGGTGGCGGGTCATCGATGGGGGGAGCGGAGGCGGCGGTGAGCTTGTTCGCCCACATGCGCGCCAGCGGGTTGTCCGGCGGCATCCCGCCCCGCGCGCGCGGCTCACTCTGATGAGGGCGAGAGATACGAACTTTCTTTTTTTATAATCGTGCCTCGCTCGTCACGAGATGAGCAAAAAAACACGCCGTGATACTAATTGCCTATACGAACATTAAAATAAGCTCGCCGCATTTGTATACCTCTTATTTCAGCACGCTTGACTGCTTCGCACGGGGAATTATTTCTCGGAACTGTCAATGCGATTTTTGAACTTCACTTCAACTTCAAATTCAAATAACCGGCGCGCAACATCACCCCCGGCGCGCGCACGCACCGGGCTCCGGATCACATCCATGCCGAAGGGAAAGAGCTGGATGAAGGCGGAGCTGGACGCCACCCGCGCGCGGAACGCGGCGATGGTCGCCTCCAAACACAACCACCGCGCGACGACGACGGATCCCACGCACGAACCTCTCGCCATCGCGCAACACGAGAATTCCAAGTACAGAGGCGTCGTCACCATGCACGTGGACAGGCTCGCCGCGATCGAGACCGAGCGCGACGCCGCGCTCTCATCCGCCGCGGCGCGATCCGCCGAGCTCGACGCGGAGAAGCACATGACGCAGTACCAGATCGACACACTCAAACGCAAACTCGCGGACGCCGAAGCTGCCGAGGCGAAGCTTCGCGTCGAAGTTGAAGATCTGAAGCGCAAAGCAACGGAGTCGTCGTCCCAGTCCGTGATGACGGTCGCGGTGACGCCCGTGCGCGCGATGCTCCCGTACACGCCCGCGGCGCCGGCTAGGGATCGATTGACGGCGGGGGACGCGTACGCACGCCGCGGCGGCGCCGTCCAGGGATCGATCGACGGCAGGCCGGATGAAGAAGACAGACACCTCGGGTCATCTGGAGGCTCTGGCGGGTCATCCGGCGAACGCATCCTCGGAATGAGCACTGGAATGAGCAGCGACGGCAAGGACAGCTGCGACACGGGGGTCAAATCGGCATCTCAGCCGAGATCCGTCCCGAGCACCGGAGCCGCCGGGAACGGATCGCACAAGCGGTGAGTTTATTTTTATTTACGTGTGGTATGGGCAATTCGACTGACGTCGTGTTTTGTTAACAGGCCCAAACGGATCTGCCAGAAGAACCCGCCGCCGCGATTCAGCCTCGGCGACGCCGAAGCCGTCAGCGGCGGCGTCATCCTGATCGATCCATCATCGGAGAAGGACCTTTCAAAGGACCTGTCAAAGGATTCAAAGGATGACGATGTGACGCCGACGGAGTTCAACAAGTTCAACGAGTTCAACAAGTTTAAGATTCCGAGCTCGCCCGGTTTGGAGACGCTCGCGACGGAGGCTGTGGAGGAACGCGCGCGGTCGTTGTCGCGATCGTCGTCGCCCGTCATCCCGGCCGGTAAGTCGCCCGGGAGCGTCGGCGAGGCCGTGGGTTCGATTCCTGTGGGGGTTGAACGGAAGAAGCGGCGGGGACGGCCACATTTGTCCGGACACAAACGAAAGGCGATCGATGAATCCGACGAAGATTTCGAAGAGGGTGAGTTTCTTTTTATTTCCGTATGGGCAATTAGTATGACGTCTTGTTTTGTTCACAGTGGGCGTCGACATCGTCTTCGAGGAAGAGGATGAGGATGAGGAGATGGAGATGGAGATGGAGATTGAGATGGAAGAAGTGATGGAGGTGGAAAAGGAGTTGAAGGTTAACGTCGAGGTGCCCGCGGAGACGGCGCAGGTCGTCAAGCGCCGGCGGGGGCGACCGAAGGGATCCAAGAACAAGAGGACGCTGATGAGGGAGCGGCGCTCGGAGGCTGAGGCTAAGGCTGAGGCTAAGGCTGAGGTCGAGGTCGAGACTATGGCTGAGGTCGAGACTAAGGATGCGGCTATGGCTGAGGTCGAGACTATGGCTGAGGTCGAGCCTATGGCTGAGGTCGAGACTATGGCTGGGGCTAAGGGTGAGGCTGATGGTGAGGCTAAGGATGAGGAGAAAGAAAACGTCGAGCCTCCTCCTCCGGCCGAGGCGGGTGTCGTCAAGCGGGGCCGCGGCAGACCGAAGGGCTCGAAGAACAGGAAGGTGTCCGGTGAGTCACCACCCGCGTTGGGAGAGACGGAGGGAACGACGGAGAGGGCGGCCAAGCGGGTGTACAGGTGCAAGGCGTGCGGGGAGTGCGGACACAGCGTGAAGACATGCGGGCGCGCCTAGAGGAGTTGTCATACGATTACAAACGACGAAAGCATTTACGCGAAAGGATACGGTGGATCGTCAACCGTATGATTCAACATTCCAGTTTTCAATATCCGGTGCATAGTTGAAGTATACCTGACTAACGGCAACGCCATCGAAGGCACCCGTTGGTTCATCGCCATCGTTACCGCCATCATCGTCTTCATCATCGTGATCGTTCTCTTCTTCATCATCGTGATCGTCCTCGTCTTCATCATCGTCTTCATCATCGTCCTCGCTCTCGGAGAAGTCCACTTCGGAGAAATCACCCGTAGTTCCGGCGCAACGAAGCAGTCCGTTAGTTTCGAGGCATTATTACCTTTTCTGTTGAATCTCGGCGGAGCATATTGCTACCGCGACGTCTTTGTCGCGGCTTGCGTCGCCGCCGTCCTCGTTGATTCGTACTCGCGCTGGCTTCGCCCCGGTAAACACTCAACACTCATGGAGAGTCGAATAACGAGGCTCTTCGCCTCGCCTCCCGCTAGTTCAGTTAGTGAGAGCGCTTCACACCCGCAGTATTCACGGCACCGTTTTCCTTGTCGTCCTCGTGACGCGCCTCCACGTTGTTGACATCGGCGCGCGGCGGCCGATCGGAGTCGGATCGCGTGACCGTCGTCATCGCCGTCGCACGCATGCCCCGGACGGAGCTGTGGCCGTTAACTTTTAGAAAAAAATTTAACAATCCGAGTTGCTGTGGGTTGAGAAGTTTCTCAACTGGTCAAAGATGACGAAGGTGCCCAGTTGTCGATCGCGCGTGTGTCACCGACCATCACCACCACCACCACCGACGACGACGACGCGATGGCGCCCACCGACGTCGCGCGCGTGATCCCCTCGCGGACATCCCCGGACCCCGCCAAGCTCGTCAAGTGGACCGACAAACCGACGGGATGCCTCTCCATCGCCGCCTGGGTCGCCGTCGCGTACGTGCTGCAGGAATTTTGCGTCACCCGGGTGAGTTTATTTTTAATAATTCCCGTAACTCCCGTACGCGCAATTAGAGTACTGACGTCGTCACCGGTTTTGTTTATTTTACAGCGGATGGATTGGACGGGCGAGACTTCATGGATATCTGAGACGTCGTGGCGCGCGGGGTCCATCGCGCTCGCGGGCGGTGTGTGCCTCGGCCTGGCGCTCGTGCACTACACCGACCCGGGGGTGATCAAACCCAACCCGCACGGTGTGGATCCGGCGGTCGCGGAGTATCTCTCCATGGGGCGACCAGTCTGTGAGTTTCTTTTTATTTGAGTTTATTTTTATTTTCGTAGTGTGCTATGGGCAATTGGACTGACGACGGCGTGTGTTTTGTTCATCACAGACGTCAAGCGGCTGAGATCCGACGGCACGGACCCGAACGACGACACCGACGATACCGACGATACCGACAGTGATGATCGTCGTCGGCGGCGCCGTATGAAGAAGTTCATCGCGCTCGCGGTGCGGTACGCCAAAGACTGGCGCGGCCAACCCATACGATCCATCTTCCCAGCCGCGGTGAGTGCTACGCAGCGTCCCTTCCATACTCAAATACCGAATCACCACCCAATTACCACCCAATCCTGACCAACCTCCCCCCACCAACACAGTTTCTCCATCACGAAGATCCGGAAGGACCGTGCCTGTACGACGGACGAACCCCAGAGTTCGACGGTGAGTTTCTTTTCATTCCCGTATGGGCAATTAGACTGACGTGTTGTTTTGTTTACAGCTCGATGCGTCACCAACACCTACTGCACCACGTGCGACGTGTGGCGGCCGCCACGGGCGAGCCACTGCAGGCAGTGCGGCTACTGCATGGAACGTTTCGATCACCACTGCCCGGTGCTCGGTACGTTTATTTTATAACTCATTTTAATCTTACGTATGGGCAATTGTACAGACGACGTGTTTTATTTGTGTTTACAGGAACTTGCATCGCGGCGAAAAACATGCGGTGGTTCGCGACGTTTCTCATGTACGCCGGGGTGAGTCAGAATCACATACAAGATCCAAATACAAATACCCAATTACCAACCAATTGACGACCTAACCACCCTCCTTTCCGTCCATAGCTGGCGTGCGCGTCCTACGCGGCGGCATCCGTGGTTAGGATAACGCAAGTGTGCGACGCTTCAATCGGCGACGGAGCCGAGTGCACCAAGGTGAGTTTAATTCAATACCTTCGTACTTATATAGGCAATTCGACTGACGTCGTGATTTATTTTTGTACAGGGTTGGGAGCTCTGGGTGCTCCTGGTGTACTCGTTATTTCTCACTTGGGGTGGGCTGACGTTACTGCCGTTCGGTGTGAGCACGCTGTGCTGGCTGTGCATGGACGTCACCACGAAGGAGAGGCTCGGGGCGAAACCACTAATAGGAACGAGACATAGGGTGAACACTCGTATGAAACGTATTAAAAAGAAATCGGGGCTCGGGGACGAAACAGACGCCGACGGCGACGGCGCGAGCCCGCGGCAGGTGTGGGTCGGCGAAGGAGAAGGTGGGAACGATACGGACGATACGGAAGATGAATCGACACTGATGGGAATGGGAAGCGCCGCGTTCATCCCGGGGTATCCTCCGCCGCACCCCGATTTAATCTGGTGCGTATCCCCTCGGCGCTAGTGCTACCGAACAGTCCCCGTTTCGGATACTCAAATACCCAATTACCGACCAATCACTGAGTCAACCACGTACCAATTGCACAGGTGGTGGGACAACGGCAAGCCGGGTCCCGACGGAAAGCCGTGCGTGGAGGTTGAAAAGAGCGGGTGGCGCGAAGTGCTCTGCGTTCCAGGTGAGTTCATCTTTTTATCTTTGTATGGGCAATTAGAAGGCTTATGAAGTCGTGTTTTGTTCACAGTGCGTCTGCGGCCTCGGTACGACAAGCACGACGTCGCGGCGGCGATGAAACCGGAGTTTCGGCAGATGCTGTGATCCCGACCGATGCGTCGGCTACGGCACACGAGAGGGGCGGCGACTGTTTATTACCGTGGTATTTGGCTAATTGTATTCATAGTACTACCAAGATAGTCTAACTACTCGTGCCTAGCTAGAGTCTAAAGGGTTCAAGTGTTAGGATAAGTGTCCATGAGTCTCCGGTTCGCGTCCGGGTCTAGCCCGATGGACGTCCTCGCCAACTCCAACGAGTAGTTAGAGGCCACTCCCTTACCGTGATTAAAAGACGGATCCGTACGGGCATTCACCCTGCGTTCCAACACCTGCGCGCATTTGACGCAAACCGCGCACCAGTCCTCCGCGTGGCCACCGGCGTTTACCCTGCGGACGTGAAAGCCGTCCCTCGCCGTGACCTGCAAACACACAAAGTTCGTACGGGCAAACAGTTAGAGGGCAAAAAATAAGTTCACTCACCGTCACGAAATCTCGCGTCACCACGACCTCCACCGGTCGGTACATCGCCGGTACCTCATAGAACCTCGCGACGTCTGTCGGTTGAACGCCGACGACGACGAAATCTGTAAACAAAACACGTCGTCAGCATATATAATTGCCTATATGATAATCAAAATAAACTCACCATCTTCAGGCGGGAACATTGTTAGGACGAACTCGAGAGCGTCGCCGCCTCGGACGGTCCTGGACGCCGCGAGCATGACCCTCGCGGCGGCGGCGGCGGAGCATCGGTCCACGTCATCACTCGCGTCGATGGTTCTCTTCTTCTTCGACCCGGGCGACGTCGGCGGCGACATCCACCGAGATTTCTTTTTTTCATCAGCGTTTGAATTCAACGAAGAACTTTGGATGAAGTCCTTCGATTCGGAGTCCTTCGTTGACGTCGTAAGTGTTCCGGACGATCGAAGGGCGCGTTCGACGGCGCCGCACGCGGCGACGAAGTGCGCGTGAAACGGCCCGGTCGCGACCGTTTCAAACGGAGCATCCAAACCCACCGCGATCGACAAACCGGAGCCCTCCCTGGTGAAATCCTTAGCCACCTGACTCCCCTCCACGATGGAACCTCCGATTGAACCGGCGTATAAATGAGCCTCGTGCCTCCCCCGGGATCCTTTATCTTTCGTCGTTTCCATCGGTGACAGTGCAGATACGATTCGCGCGTTCGCCAGCGTTCGTCTGCACAGCTGTGACGTTTCACACCGGCGCACAGTGCCCATCGCGGCGTATCGAACCTCTTTTTCGTTTCCGTCTCTATTAACAGGCCGCGGGTTGGACCTAATTGGGGTTAATCCGGGCGTGATTCCTCTTTTAGCGGCGTCCGCGACCGCGGCGGCGTAGGAGGTTCTCTGCGCGGCGAGCAGCTCGGCGGCCACGATACCCTCGGCGCACGCCTTGCGCAACGCCGCCGTTCCTAAACCGCTCGAGGCGGCGACTTCTCGCGATGAATTCACGTCAGTTGATCTATCGTCTCCTTCTCCGCCCGGAAATATGTCGACGCCCGTGAGCGACGCGATCCCGAACCCGAACACAGCTGTGTTTTGTTGTTTTGTGTTTTCACGTCCCGCGAGATCGGTCGCGATGCCGTGCACGCGTTCGCAGCAGTCCGCGGCGGCGACCGCGCACCTCGGCGGTAAATCAATCCAGGCGTTGCGATTTTCGTTTGACGTAGATGAAGACGGGCCGTCGATGGTTCTTCTTGTCGCGCGTCGTGCCGCGGCGTTGGCGAGCGCGACGGCGACGGGCGTGAGCAGGTGATCCACGCACTCGCGCATCGTGAGCGTCGCATCTGGATCACAGAGCCTCTCGGCGAAGTCCTCGGCGGCGATTGAAGCCCAGTGTATAAATTCGATATCCAGCGGGTCTTCTATTGTATGGGCAGTTAGACTGACGTCAGCGTCTTTTCCGTCCGCATGAATGGACCTGCGAGGATCCTCCCGTTGGCCGTGTACGATCGGCGTGCCTTTCCATCCCCCGAGCATCGTCTCCGCGAGTTCCGTGACGATCCGGTCGATGTCCTCCACCAGCGCTCGCGTCGTATCGGTGCGTGAGGCTGGCGTCCGGAGAGCGCCCGGCTGCGAGAAGAGCTCGTCGGGAATGCTACCCCCCGTCGCTGGGAGTGAGAGATGATGCGCGTCGTCGTCGTCTCGGGCGTCCGCGGCGGCGGCGACGGCCGCCACCGCGGCCCTCACGTCCTTCTCCACCCCGCCGTCCACCGCGCGCCCGACCACGTCGAGAAGACGCGCGCACACCGTCCATCGAACGATGGGCGTCAGCACCGAGCGCAGGTTAGCGTCCCTGGACAGTTTCGCGCTCGCGCACAGTTGGTAGTTTCGCAGGCACTCGCCGACGGCGTCGTCGCGCGTGCGTCGGAGATGAACGGCACGCGCGTCGATGTCGACGAAGGCGCCGGCGTCGAGGGAGAGCGCCAGGTGTTCGAGGGCATCACGCGCGGCTTTCCCTCCGTGCGGTGACGAGTTCATACATCAATGACTCTCCATGAATGAGTCTCTCGGAACTGCCGTGAAACATCGAAACGCCTCGCGACACGAGCCGGTGGCGAAAAGACCATGTAAACTATTTAGTCGCTGTGGGTGGTGTTTTCAATTGCCGTTAATAATGCCACATGTGTCCAGTCACGTTTCGTCAAATAGGAAATAAGGAATAACGAAGCGGGGCGGCGAGAACCGGCGGCGGAGAAACGACGGTTCGGGGTTTAAAATTTTCTCACGCGGCGTCCTCTTCATTGGACAGAGCCTTTGAGTTATAAACCGTAAATAGAGAGGAAAGTACACCGTGGCGGCACCGGTGGCGGGAAATCGCTGATTCGCCGATTTAGATTTTTTACGCGGCTTCGCAGTTTGGGTTCGGGACTCGAGTTTTCATTCATCAGAGGGGGAATACTGATACTCTACACGAAACGAGCTTCTCTTCTTCGCCCGGCCGACCCGCGCGCCCCGCACACTTCGTTGAACAACACACAAGGTGAGTCGATACGCCCGCGCCCATGACGTCGTGACGCGCGATGCCGCCGCCCGAGGCTTTGCGACGCGTCCTCCCTCCGTTGAGCCACCCCGCGCGTTTGGAGGAAGCGAGCGATCGGTCGATCGCCGCGCGAAAAATATCGTCTCCCATCGGATCTCGGAGCGCGGCTCGGTGACCGATCGATCGCGCGCTCGACGGGGATTGAAGACCCGTCGCGTCGTCCGTCGAGCGTCGACATCGCGCGGGAACACACGCCGTGACGATCACGTCGCCCCGTCCACACGTGTTCACCCGTCAGATCGCACGCGCACGCTGACCCCGCGCCCCGCCTTCCGCCCGCTCCTCCAAAAACAGTTTCAAAACAAAACAAAAGATCATGTCCGTGCTCGCTATGAACGCCATGGCCAAGGCCGTCGTCGCCCCCAAGGTGGCCGCGTCCAAGCCCCGCGCCTCCGCCTTCATGGGCCGCCCCGCCGCCCTCAAGGCCCGCGTCGCCGGTACGTCCCACCGCTCTCTCAACGCATGCCAAAAAACGACGATGAAGAAGAAACAAATGAATCTTGTTCCCCTTCTTCGCAATCTCATCATCATTCGCAAATCTCTATAGACCTTCTCTTCCCTGGAGCTAACCGCAATAATAATACCTCCCCACCGAATCAATCAATCCACCGCAGCCCCCAAGGCCCGTGCCCAGGTCACCGTCAAGGCTGCCTCCCAGACCGAGGACCTGAACAAGAAACTCAGCGAAGTCACCTCCACCGTCTCTGAAAAGTGGGACGAAACCGAGGAGAAACCCGCGGTGGTCACCCTCGGCGTCTTCGGGTACGTTCCTCCCTTATTACCCGTTACGAACGCCTAATTCATCAATTCATCAATACCCGAACCCTCACTGACCACCCACGTTCCATCGATCAACAGCCTCGTGGGTCTCGTCGCCGCGAACGGCGTGCTCAAGTCCATCGACGGCCTTCCCCTCGGTGAGTTTATTTTATATATTTCTCGTATGGGCAATCGACTGACGTTACCGGTTTTGGTCATCACAGTGCCCGACCTCCTCGAGCTCGTCGGCATCGGCTTCTCCGGTTTCTACATTTACCAGAACCTCCTCTTCAAGCCCGACCGCGCCGCGCTCAAGGACTCCATCTCCAAGTCCCTCGACAAGGTCCTCTAAATTGCCAATCGCTTCTTTTTGGAGTGAGTGGTCTCATCGCTTTCTCTCGTCGTCGCCGGGGGAGAGTAAAAAAAAAACACAAATCATGAGTGCCTGTATTTGCATAGTAGCGGCGTTGTAGCAGCGCGAAGATGGGGTCGGACCGGAGCCGCCGCGACTGCCTTTGACAATAAAACGAAAACGCTTCAAACAAATATATATCAGTTCACTTCGCGCGACGACGTCGTTCGATCAAGCAGCGGCGGTCCCGTCACTAGAGATTCATAGGAGATTTATGTTTTTGATTCGGCTTTGCGTAAATATGACAACACAAAACTGCTAAAGAGTTGCAAACTACGGGGCGACCACCTAGGTTCCCCACGCGTTCCACCACATGCGTGAGACTTATACTCACGCCTTGACGCGGCCGTAGGTCTTCGCCTTCTCCTCGGCCGTCTGGAACCGACCGTGGCCGAATTTGGACGAGGTGTCGATGAACTTGATGGCAATCTCCTCCTGCGCCATGCGGTTCGTTTGCTTAAACAACGACTGGCGCAAAGTCACCAGCCTCTTACGCGGGCCGCCGATGCCACCCTTGATCATGAGGTAATCGTTCTTGACGATGCCGTAGTGGGGGAAACCACCCATGGGTGTGATGTCCTTCTCGGTGGCGTCGTGTTCGGTGGTGGCTTTGTGGGAAGATTCGCCTTCTTTGCCGACGCGATAGATTTTCTTGTTGATTTCGGTGCGGTGGTGGTAGCCGTGCTGACCGGGTCGCGCGACGGTGAAGGCGACGCGCGCGGGGTGCCACGCGCCGATGCATCCAACCTTGCGAAGACCGCGGTGCGTCTTGCGGGGAAGCCTGGTGACTCCCCATCGGGTGATGACGCCTTCGAAACCCTTACCTTTGGTAACCGAGATGCAGTCAATCATCTCATCCTTGTTGAACACGGCGTCGACGGGGATAGCCTTTTCGAAAAACTTGTACGCGAAGTCAACCTTGGCGGCGATGTCGCCGCCGTTGACCTGGATCTCCATCACGTGCGCCTTCTTCTGCTTCAGGTTCTTAACCTTGCGAACTTGGGTGTGCGCGATGACGCGGACGACGTCGGCGTTCTTCTTCAGGGATTCGAGCTCTTGGTTGATGCTGCCGTTGGTGTACTTCTTGGCGTACCTGGTGAAAGCCTTCTTCTTGGACTTGAACCAGTTCTTGTAGAAGCGGCGGCGGATCTCGTCGTTGAGGTGCTCCGCCCACACGGTGTTGAGCGCTCGTAGGCCTTGCGGTGTTTTGACGTAGCCCACGACGCCGACGACGACCATCGCGGGGGTTTCGACGATGGTGACCGCCTCGAGGGTTTCCTTCTTGTGGAGCTTGGACCCGGGCTTGTCCACGTCGCGGACGACGTGGGTCATGCCAGCCTTGAAGCCGAGGAAGGCGGTGAGATGGGGGTCTTTGCTGGCGTCGTCCCTGGGGAACTTCTTGCATTTACCCCTGGCGCGTTGGGAGCGCTTCTTGGGGAGGAATCCAAGGTGACCCATTCGGGGTTTCTCGAACTTGCGGTGAGACATCTGTTTGTTGTTCGGAGTGGGAGTGGGGAGTGGATGTGGTGAGTTTTGGGTTAGATCGGTGCGAAGGGTTTTCTTTTTTGTGAGGAGGGTGAAAAAACCCTCGGCCGGCGGGGATGAATGGCGACCCGCGGGGATGAACGCGCGTCCGGTCGCCACAAGTGGCGCTGGCCGGCGTCGTGTGATGTGTTCACGACGTTCGGTTCTACGTCGCGGCGCGGATCGCGGTCGGAGCGCACGCACGCGCGATGAACCGGCCGGCGGAAACGCCGAAAACCCTAAATCCCGCCGGAAAAAGCCCGAGATGGCGTCGTCGTCGTCCGTCGCAACGCCGCGCGTGTGAATGACGCGTGGTGGACGGCGAGGCGCGATGCGACGTGACGCCGGGGTCGATCGAGTGGGAGCGCGCGCTCACCTTGCTAGTCTCCTGTCGGCGATACTACGTTGCGTCGAGCGCTACGTGAAAAGGGACGTCAGGCTCCATCGAGGCCGCTGTTTGTTCGTCGAGATCCGAGAGAAAGAAAATCGGGTGTCAGTCGTATTTCCTTGAAGAGAACTACAGTCTCCAAGGTTATAATCTCATCTATTTGCATTTACATTTAATTGTTTAAGAGAAAGTATACATGGCGAGATTCCCTGGCTCGAAAATGTGTTCATCGTCACACGCGTCACGCGCCCGACTGCGAACGCAGCGACGACAGCTCCACCCGCAACTCCTCGCTCGTCCGCGTCCAATCCTCCCCGACCGCCGGTGCACCGAGCGCTTCAGCCTCATCGAGTATCGCCCGTTCGCGCGCCTTCTCAATCGCGATCCGCGCCTCCCGCGCCTCAGCCTGCCGCCTCCTCTCCAACAGCATGGCGGTTGTCTTTGCCTGTAAGAGTTGAACAAAACACGTCGTCATACCAATTGACCATACGAATATAAAAATAAACCCACCTCCAACGCCGCTTCTCGTTGCAAACGTTCCTTCGCGATGGCGTCAGCCTCCGCCGCGCGCTTCGCCGCCGCGCGCTTAGCTCGCTCGAGTTGCAGGATGGCGTCCGCTTCCATCTCCGCGCGGGCGATGGCGATGGGATCCGATAAAGGCTCCTCGTCGTCGTCGTCGTCATCTTCGTTCATCGTTGTTTTGTCTTTGCTGTTTTTGTTTTTATCGTCCCTCCGTCTCTTGTCGTTAGCCTTGTCTGTATTCGAGCCGCCCTTCTTCTTCTTATCCGCCGCCTTCGCTCCTTCGTTCTTACGTCCCGGGTTCGATTCCCGCGTGGGTTCCTTCGCGAGCTCCGCCAAGAGTTTCTTCCCCTCCAGCTCCATCCCGCCGAGCGTGTCGATGACTTTATTCGCAGACTGTAATAAACAAAACACGACGTCAGTATCTAATTGCCCGTACGTAAGAAAATAAAGTTAAAAATAAACTCTCACCTGAATGTCTTGGGTGAGCACGAATGCGTAGCCCATGTTCTTACCGCCTCGCCTTGGGAGCCGTACGCCGGTGACCCCGGGGAGTTCCTCGAGAAGCCACGCGACGTCTTTCTTGCCGAGGGCTTTGGGAATGTTAGACAGGTAGACGGTCTGATTACTGTTTGTGTTTCGAGGAGAAGCATTGGAATTGTTTTTAGCCTTTGACGACGCGTCACCGCCTGACGACGCTCCTCGCGCCTCCTTGGGTTTCTGCGAAGCCCCGCGTCGTCGTCGTTCGTCGGCGCCGTTCTTTTTCTCGGAGTTATCCGCGCTTTCGGCACCGCCGGGTTTCGAACTCGCGACCTCCGTCTTACCCGCGTGCACCCGCGCCACTCGTCCGATGGTGCCGTCCACGAGCCGCACCTTCAATCCCTGCGGGTGCGTGGCCGAGTTGGTGAGGAACTCTCGGACCACCCCGCGCGTCGTGGACCCACTGCGCTGGTCCTCCTTGCGTATGACGTCGACGTCGGATCCGATTTGGATGTCCGCGCGGCGCCGCGGGTCGGGGTCGATGCCCGGGCGCACGAACGCGAACCTATCATGGCCATCGTTGGACGACGACGACGACGACGACGCGAGGACGACCCACGGCTGCCGAGACGAAGACGCCCACGCCGCCGTGCGAACGACACGAGTGTGTCGTGTGCGCACGTGCCTCGACGCGTGTACGCGGGTGGTGTCTCCGGGACGATGCCGAGGAGAGGGGGCGAAGGCCGCGTGCGCCATCGCCGACGTCACCATCTCTCGCCAACTGTGGATATGCCACGCGCTTTTCTTGGACCTTTATTATTTATGTGCGGTTATTTACTTGTAGCACTTTCGTGGTATGAATCACGCGTATTTGATGAATAAACATCCGACGCGTGTAACACAATGTCCATATACGAAGACATAATTCTGATAATTTACGACGGAAACAAACGAGATCGAGCGTTGTTGCTTTCCGTTCCTCGGAAGGGCTGCGTGGGAATTATAAGAGTCGCGCTCGTCTCGTTGTGGAGACGGGATGCGGGCGGTGGAGTGCCTCGTGGTGTGCGGCCTCCCCGCACAGCCCGTCACCGTCGACGGCGTCGCGGGTTTCGTCGGCGCGGGCGAATCCTACAGACCGGAGGTCCTTCAGTCCTACCCTCCGACGACGGGGCTGGGGGATCTTCTCCCAGGCGGGGGCGACGACGACTCTCCGCGAGATGATGGGGAGATGGGTCAACGATGGCCGCCGCACCTGGCGGCGTGCGCGATGCCGCGCGGCGTGGACGTCCACGTCGCGTCGAACCCACCGCCCGATGCCGTCACCCCCGCGTCATACCCCATCGTCCTCACCGACGCACACGGCGACGCCTATTACTGCGCGTGTCTCTCCATCCTCGCGCCGGTGCCCACGAGGACGCGCGAGACCGTGGGCGCGGCGCTGCGGAGCGCGTGCGCGCGGCAGTGCGTGGTGCTCGTCTCCCGCGCGCCCATCCTCGACGCCATGACGCACGCGCTGAACACGCTCGTAGCGTCCGCGTTCGCATCCGGCGTGCGGAGCGACGCGCCATCCTTCGCGGAGCTCGCCGCATCCTTAGTCGACGGACTCAACGTCGCGTGTCATGACAGTAACACAGCTGTGCGACATGACTCGTCATCAAACATGGACGAGAAGGGTTTGACGCCGCCGACGACGTTGTTCACGGTGTGCGGAAAGACCATAGCGCTTCCCCCCGTGGGTCCATACGACGACTGGGTTCGAGGCGGCGGCGGGGATGACGACGAAAATGACGATGATGAATGTATCGATTCTTCTTCGCCGGCGTCTCTGTTTGCCCATACGTCCTCCTCCGCCGCCGCTTCCTTCGAGCCCTTGCTGCGAGCGTTGGACGAGCGTAACGTCGCCAGGGCGCTCTGCGCGGTGGCGTGCCAACGCCGGTACGTATCTTTTGATTAACTCTCGTATGTGCAATTAGACTGACGTAAACTGTTTTTGTTCACAGCGTGTTACTGAGAGCTTCGTCCAACTCGTTGCTGGTGCTCTGCGCTGGGGCGTTGTTGCGAGCCATGAAGCCGCTTCGGGTGAGTGACAACTGATGACCCATACACGATCCACACCCAAATACCCAATTACCAACCAATTACCAACCAATCACTGACCGCTCGCCCCTATTTACGCTACGCAGTACCGATCGGTTTTCGTGCCGTGTCTCCCCGTCTCGCTGCTGGAGTACCTCGACGCGCGCGCTCCTTTTTTGATGGGTCTGCGATCCGACGTGGACGTCCCAGCCGAACGACTTCGCGGGTGAGTGACAACCCATACACGACCCGAATCAAATACCCAAATACCCAAATACCACCCAATCACCGACGAAACGCTCACCGCTTACCCATACGTAGGATCGTGGTGATCGATCTCGACGCTAATCGCGTACGCGGCGATAGGGACGAAGTCGAGGGCAAAGGTTCCACCGCCTCAGGGACGCAATCGCAGGGACCCAGTGGCAACAACAGGGGAAGAAGCGATAACCGGTCGAGGAGTAAATCGCGGGGTAAATCCACGGAACGCGGCGCCGGGTGAGTGTTAACTCGTACACGACACGCGCTCAAATACCCAATTAACACCCAATTAACACCAAAACACCACCCAAACGCTAACACCAAACACCACCCAATCACACCCTAACTATCCATCCAGGAGTCACAAAGAAGAGGACGTGCCGTGGCCAGGGGACGCGGGCGAGGTTTTGGTGCAAAGGCTGCGCCAGCTTCGGTCGCCGGAACTGTGCGAGATGGACTCGGAAGATCCGCTGTCGCCGAATAAATCCCGCAAACCAACAGCGCACCCGGGATCGCCGCCGAAATACCGAAATACCCCCGACGCACGCGACGTCGACGACGACACAGACGCGGGAGGTGACCTAATTAGGGTATATCCGGGCGCCGAGGAGTTTCGCGACGCGCTGCGCGCCGCGGCTCGGGCGCAAGGGGGTAAGCGCGGCCGACGGTGGTCAAAGTCGCACGACGAATGCGCGCGGGTGAGTGCGCAAACAGACAGACTCCTTTCCCGTATACTCAAATACCCAATCACTAACCGCAATTACTAACCAATCATCCCCACGTAACCACCCGCAGCTGTGTTTCGCGTACATGTGGCGTTGCGTGCCCGCGGGGTACCGCGCGCATCTAGCGGACGGCGGCGAGTGTCTCGACCGTCAAGCAGAGTCAAAGAGTCGCGGAGTCGGGGTAAAAAAATCTTTCACCGACGTTACTTTCCGAAGCGTCCAGCTGAGCCAAGCCGCGACGGTCACCGGTTCGAACCCGCGGTGGGGCGAAAACTCAAACGGAAATAATAAATACCACGGCGAGCTCGCGCCCATGGGACACGTCGCGGGTGCCCCGTCGACGCACGCGTCGGCGCTCATCGGGTCGAAGTCTGCAAACGCTCCTTCGGTTCCGCCGAAGCCGAGCCGGCCTCGCGCCGGGTACGTCGAACAGTCTCATTTCCTTTCCCAAATACCCAATTACCACCCAAATGCTGACCGACCTTCCCCCGTTGTCCAGACTCCCGGCGCTGGAGCCCCCGAACACCGGATTCGCCGCGACCGACGGCGGGGAAGACGACGTATGGGCAAACAGGGACGGCGGCGGCGCCCCCGCGGAATCCGGGCTGGGTTTTCTCGGTACGTTTCTTTTTATTTCCGCCGTATTGGCAATCAGTTGACTGACGTCGTGTTTTTAAAAAGGCTTCAACGATAAACGCACGGGAACTCCAAACACGCCGGGGCGGCAAATACCGGCCAAAGCGTCGAGTTCCACCGCGGGTCTTAGGGTGTTTGATCCGGGGTCGGTTGCAAAGGAGCTGAACCCTGAATCGGGGGTTAAACCGTTCAAGTCAAACTCCGCCGGGCGAACCAAGCCGAAGCACGGTAAGTTTATTTTGACTCTCGTATAGGCAATTGGACTGACGTCATGTTTTGTTTACAGGCCGATCGGCGTCGTCGACTTCGTTTTTCGCCGCGCCGTCTTCGCCGCCGCGCGTGAATCGAGCGGTAGGATCGTCAAACTCGGAATCCGACGGCGAGGGTTCGGTCCCGGTGAAGACCAATTCCGGTAAAAACCTCGCGGCTTTCGTGCAGTCCATGTCCCCGCCGCGAATGTTCAGCTCGTCCATGGGGTTAAACCTGTCGTCGCCGAGCAAAGCCAGGTGAGTTTATTTTTATTTACATATGGGCAATTAGAATGACGTCGTGTTTTGTGTACAGAAACTTCCGAGAACGGCGGCGCGTCAGCGTGGACGTCCAGGACGGAGGAACCCACAAGCCTGGGTCACACGCCGTGGGTGTGGACACGGGCGGAGGACTGACGGACTCTGGGGAGAAGACTTCGAGTTCAAAATCCGTGAGTTCAAATTTTAATGTTTGCATATGGGCAATTAGAATGACGTCGTGTTTTGTGTACAGGCGTCGAAGTCATCCGGCGGCGGCATCTTCGGCCTTACGTTTCGAAGCAGGCGCAAGAGCGAAGTGAGTACAGCACAGTCTCCTCACCTACCCAAATACCCAATTACAAATACCCAATTACCACCCAAACACTGACCGTTCACGTCCCTATCATCACGCAGGCTGCCCGGTTCAAATCTGACGTGAGGGGCGAGAGCGAAAAAGGCGCGGGTAACTACGCGAATTCGTTGGCTGAGATGACCGCGCGATCGTCGCACTCGGGCGGGGAGCTGTCCCAGTGGATCGCCATGTCCAAGAGCGACACGCCCGACGCGGAGAAATCGCTCACGAAAGCGTCAGAGGGGGATGAACGGCTCGGCGATCGGGTCGATGGTTCTGAAAAAAACCCGATCGACACCGGCGATCGTTCGCATTCGATTCATGGTGACGTGCCCGCGTCAGTGCCGATTGAATCGGCGCTCGTACACGCGTCACCGGTCGAAACCGCCGCCGTGAGTGGTGGCGGTGTGATTGACGATTCGGGTCCTCCTGACGGTATCGAAGCGGATTCATCGGTGAAGAGCAAACCGCTGTCGGCCAGGTGAGTTTATTTTAACTCTCGTATGGGCGGTTAGACTGACGGGTAAGTGTGTTTTGTGTGCAGGTCGTTGCAACGGATGAAATCCTTCGGCGAGTCGCCGCGGTTCGACCGGGGTCGGAGCGTCGGGGGCGAGGGGGATGATGTAACGGCCACGGAAACGGCTGCGATGGACACGAAGCGGCGTGATGTACCCGCCGAGGCTGTCGACGCGGGCGCCCACCGTCCCAAGCAGCCGGCGGAGGCAGGCGGGTCGGTTAAAAAAGAAGTTGATCGAATCGAGAGTCGGTACGTTTTTATATTGTGTTCTCTGACTGTTTGCCCGTATGAACTTTGTGTTTTTTATCAGGCTGGATTCATCGACAAACCCGAGCAAATCGAGACCCGAACACAAAGCTTCCGACGCGGAGGTCGTCGCGTCGAAGACCAGGGAGCTGTGGGCGCTGGCGTCCGCGGGAGCCGCGATGCGCGCGCGCGCCGCCGCCGCCGCCGCCGCCATCATCGCCCTGAAACCTTCACACAGCTGTGTCGCCGCCGAGAATTCACACCTCGACGGCTCTGGTTCTCCTCTCAACGCTCCCGCGGAGCTGGCGGCCGTGGACCTCGACGGAGTCCTCGCCGCCATGGAGGGCCTACACGGCGAGCTATCGCATCATACCGCCCTGCGAAGTCTGGGCACTGACGATGATCCAATCGGCGCATCGTTCACTCCAGGTTTGTTGAGTTATTACTCGGGCCAGACGCTTCGTTTAATCGAGGAGGACGGTAAGTTTATTTTAATCATCGTATGGGCAATTAGAATGACGTCGTGTTTTGTTTACAGGGCCGGGGTCCCCGAAGGTCTCGGGTTCGAACCCCACGGGCGCCAAATTGGGATCGGAAGCGGAGCGACGGATGCGGGCGGCGGACGAAGAGGTGAAGCGACGCGCGGAGGCGGATGCGAAACGTCAGATTGAAGCCTCCAAGGTCGCCGCCGCGAACGAAGTAGCCGCGGCGCCGGTGCGTGTTTTTTCTTTTGTTGTTTTCTCTCCAACTGTCTGCCCATACATACATACTGAACCTGTGTTTATTAACTTAACTCACAACTCACAGGGCTTCCCAGCGGCGTTCAACGCGGCGGCGGTCGCCGCGATCGCGAGCGGTGACGCGTCGAAGGTCCACGTCATCTTACGTATCGTCCGCGCGCCGGGGACGCCGGCGTTCGCTAGGGCGTTACCCGGGGGTGCGAAGACGTGGTCCGATCCCGCGGTTTGGATTGGCCTGGACCGTTTTTATAATTCACGATTGGTGGATTCACGTATGGGCGACGAGGCAGACGATAATTCTAATTCAGGTAACGGTGCTCCGTATATAGGGAGCCGGCGGGATCTCGCCTGGCGTATGGCGAGCGTGGGTCTTCCGCCGCACGCGATCGGTGGGATCCTGGCGCGTTTACCGGTGCATGATGACTCTGAGTCGTCACTCCCGGGAGAGCCGACTCGCCAGATGGATATTCAGACTCTGAATTCAATTCAGAAGGATCCGCCTACGGGCAAACAGGGAAGCAACACTTCCGAAGATGTGAATAACCGCGGTAACGGCAATAACGACGCTAACAACACCGGCCTGCCGCCGAGGGTGGCGCCCGTTCCCGTGGCGAGCGCCGATCGAGTCGGTCGATCGGTCGGCCGCGTCTGGGAAGTTTCCAAAAGCGTCAATAACAACAACGACGCCGACGCTAACATCGACGATGACCAAATAGCCAAATCGGGCGGCGGTACCGGTACGCACTTCGGTGACGACGACGACGCTATTACGCGTATACGGCAGAGCGGCACGAGCTCCGGCGCGGGCGCCGCCATCGTTCACGACGCGTGGATCGAACGGATGCGACTGGCGGCGCGCGCGAGTTCCGACCCGGCGGGTGGAAAAAAAAAACGGTTTAAAAACGGTTCCTCCATCGGTAGTGCCGATTCGTCTTCAATTCCGGACGACGCGGAGAACACGGCGCCGTGGTGGGCGCTGCCCACGGGTGCCACCGGGATCGGAGGGAAATCGCCGTTCAGTCTGGACGCCCACTGTGGACGCTCTGTCAAATCGCTCGGTTTCGCCAAACGACGAAATAATTCGGTCAGTGTTTTTGGTTCTCTAACTGTTTTCCCATATATACTAACTTGGTGTTTTACACATCACAGGGCTCCATCCATCGCGAGGGAACCGTGGACGCCGCTGATACGCAGTCGTCGCTGGAGGATTACCTCCTGGGCCTGGACCTCGACGGGGATGAGAACGACACGGATGGGGATGGAACCCGCGACTGGAAAATTAATTCCAACACGCGTAACCTCCGAACCGGCTATAAAAACGGCTCGTATTCCTCTACGGCCAACTGGCGCGGCTTGCCCTCCGACGTTTACGTCTCGTCGCCGTGGTCGCACGAGTCGATGGCTCGCCGGGACTCGCGCGGTAACACTCCTCGCGCGGGAAAACAATCCGCGAATAGTCCCTCAAACGCCAATTACGATGAAGGGTCCACTCAAGGTTCCATACGAGGTTCCAACCACGCCATCACCGCCGTGGCGTGTTCGATGAACAACAACGGGGGGTCCAACGCACGATCCATCGCGGTGGGCTCCTGCTTCGGCGCGTTCGCGGTGAGTTTCTTTTAATCTTAACTCGTGCGGGCAATAAGACTGACGTGTTTTTGTAACTCAGGTTTGGAATCCATCCACCGGCGCCATCGTCCGCGCCAGAGCCGGCGGGTGGGGCGAGGCGGACGCGGGTCACTACAACCCGAACATGGGTCTCACCGCGCTAGGGTTCACGGGCGAAGGCGGATTTTTAGCGGTTGGGGGTACCAGGGGCGGCGGTGCGTGTCCAGCAGTCTCCCTTCCACTGTACCCAAACACCCGATTACAAATACCCAATTACCGTCCAATTACAACCAATCACCGACCAATCTCCCATACCAATCTCCCATACAGGTGTCGCGGCTTGGGACGTGCGAACGGGCGCTTGCGTGTCCGCATCCCCGGGGTCACACGCGGGCGCGGTCACGGTGGTCCTGGCGGCCACCGGACCGGGCCTGGGCGGACCCGAGCAAGTCGGAACCAATCCTTCGAACAGCTCTTCAAATTCTTTAAATCCGGCGTTGGTGCTGACCGCGTCGAGCGCGCCGGGCGACGGACGCGTGCGCCTGTGGGACGTGCGCACGGGCCCGAGGGAGACGGCGGCGGCGCTCGGCGGGCACGTCGGAGGCGTCACCGCCGTCAGTCCTTCCCCAAACGGTCAAGCCGGAAGCGGTGGGGCTTTCTTCACCGGTGAGTTTTTATTGTAATTCGCGTATTGAAAAGGGCGATTAGGGCAATTAGACTGACGGCGTGTTTTGTTTTGTGTATAGGCGACGGCGCGGGAACGGTGAGGGCTTGGGACTGGCGACGCGCGGGCGGCGGCGCGGTTGCGTCAGCGCGTGGGCACGTCGGGTCCGTCACGGCCGTTACTTCTTTACATTCGTCGCGGGCGGATGTCGCGGCGTCCGCGGGGGTGGACGGGGTCGTCCGGGTGCTTTCGCTCGACGGCGCCGACGGTGCGTGTATTATGTTATTAATCCTCGTACGTATTGGCGATTTGACTGATGACGTCGTGTTTTGTTTTCAACGTTTACAGGCGGGTGCATTAAACTGGTCGGGCACCTCGGGCCGGTGACGTGCCTGCGCGCGGTTGGTAGTGGCAACGTGAGCGCGTCGGAGATGAACGCCGCGGTCGCAGGTTCGAACCCCGTCGACGCCAATTTAATACGCGGGAAAGACGCATCGGGTGCCACGATTCATTCCGCGGGCGGGAGCAAAGTTAAAGGGCACCGCCGGCTGAGCAGCATCATGGATCTCGCGCCCAACCTCGGATCCGATTACTTCGACGGAGGGGCAATTGATTCTTTGACCCATAACTCGGGTCACGGCACCGTGGGTCTGGCGTCCGGGTCCGTGGACGGGACCGTGCGTCTGTGGTGCCCGAACGCGAACGCCTCGCGCTGGCACTGCGCCGCGGTGGGGCACGCGCACGACGGTACGCTTATTTCAATTCTCGTATGATTGGCAATTATGGGAAATTTGACGATTGACGCCGTGTTTTGTTTGTTTATCGACAGGTCCGATACTCTCCATGGAGACGAACGCGAGCGGGTCTTTGCTCACCGCGGCGTCGGACGCGAGCTTCGCGCGTTGGCCCGATTCCGAACCCTTCCTCAGACGCGCTCGGTTCGGCTCGAGCGGTATTCATTCGAGCGGCGCGCTCAAGGGTGGCGGCGTTCACGGGAGACAGCGAGAGAGAGCCGGGGGTTCAAATCACGGCAGTGCGGCATTTGCGAGTTTTTCGGGAAGTAACAACTCTGGGAAACGGTTGAGGCATTTCGAGTTTGGCGGCGGCGGCGGCGCTGCTTGGACGCCGACGCGGATGCATCACAGGGTGGACTCACCCCGGGTGTGCGCGATCGATCCTTCGGGGGCGGGGCGGATGGTGACGGGCACGAGGGACGGAGTGGTGACGTGCGCATCGCTCGATTGATCTTAATATGTAGGTAGACTACTTTCCAATCACTCCACGACCTCCAACTCCTTGATCCCGACGCATATCGTAGCGCTCATCTTGTGTGCCGGGCATTTTTCGTTATTGAGTTGCAGGCCCCAATCGCCGTTGTATTTGTACAGCCGAGTCCAGTTCCCTTCCTTATATTCGTCGACGAACTTCGAAGCTGTCCTATCCAAATACTCGTCGTTCTTATCGTCATCGGCGAGCTTCCAAAAGTCCTTACAGCCCCAATACTCCTTACAGAGCACAGTGAAGGTGCCCTTAGCGGCTGCTTTCGCGGATGTCATTGATTTGTAAACGACACCCTGGTGTTCCTTTCTCTCGTGCACCTCGTGCATCTCTCTCTCCCTTTGCTCTGCCGACTCCATCTCATCATGTTAGTCTTCATGATATCCTCTTTGATATTCTGCGTAGTCGTCCATGAAATCCTCGTCGAACTCTTCAATCGTTGTGTCGACTTGGTACTCGACGGTGTACACGCGCGAGCCCGGCGCTGCATCTACCTCTGCATCCTCAGCCTTCTTCTTCGCACTCTTCGCACTCTTCGTCTGGTCCTCACTGTTGGGAAGACCCCGCTTGGCCATCGAGAGACCGTCACGCGATTTCACCCGTCGTTCACCTCGCGTCGCCGGACGGCCCGAGACTGATGTCCCGCTCGCGTCGACCGGGTGCCTCCGCTTGGCGCCAATTTTTATGACATCACGTCGCCAAAAAACAAACAAGATGTGGCACAATCATCATGATCTCGCCTCTCACTCCGCCCCGCGCGTCGATCGACCATTCATTCGCGGTCGCATCGCATCGCATCTATATCCACTTACACGCCACGACACATCATCGATTTCGAACCACACACAGCTGTGCGGCGACGACGACGACACGAACGACCACCATGAACGACTACGAGGCGAGGCGCGAGGCGAGGATCGCGCGGTGAGTTTATTTCAAGGGTTCTCGTATGGGCAATCGGGCTGACGTCATGTTTTTCTTTTCACAGAAATCGCGCCATCCTCGCGCAGCTCGTCGGCGACCTCCCGAACGCCATGATGGCCGCATCCACCACCAGCCACTCCAAGCCGGCGTCCGGGCCGTCCAAGAAGCGCCCGCGTACTGAGATCAACGAAGAGGACCTGCGCAGGAGCGGCCGCATACGCAACCTCCCGGCTCCAATCTACACCACGTTCGAGCGCGACGAAGATCTCGGCGATAAATCCGGCTCTCGGTACGTCTATTTATCTAATTATCTCGTATGGGAAACTAGCATGACGTCGTGTTTTGTTTACAGGAAATCCACCAAGAAGACGACCGGGAAGGATACTGCCACGTACGCCGGTACCTCCGCCGCGGGCGGCGTTGTCACCACCGTATCCCCACCCCCACGGTCCAAGTCCTCCGCCCCAACATCCGCCAACTCCTTAAAGGCACTCGACGCCAAGATGACCGCGTGCGCGTCAAACCATCTGGGCATGGTAAGTTGATTTAAGAGTTATTTCATGTTATTTCCGTAGCACTACGGGCGATTAGACTGACGCGTGTGTTTTGTTCAACTCTCACAGCCGATATCCGACGGAACCGGGTCGTTTAAAGCCGCCGTGATACACGAGATATCCCCAATCGCAAACCCAAAGTTCAGCAAGATGAGCGGCATCCAGGTGAGTGACACTCGTACACGACACGCACTCAAATACCCAAACACCACCCAAACGCTAACACCAAATACTAACATCAAACACTGACCAATCACCCCTTATCCATCCAGGAGTGGCGCAACGTGGTGACGCTGTTCGTAAACGTCGGGGTAAGTTCATTTTGATCATTTCATGGGCAATTAGACTGATGTCGTGTTTTGTGTACAGGATAAACACGGCAACTCGTACGACAACGTGTTCACGCACGCGGGGGTGAGTTTATTTTAATTCCTTCTCGTACGGGCAATTAGTATGACATCGATCGTGTTTTGTTTATCACAGGGTCGAATAACTTGGTTCGCGCAGCCCAGGTGGGTTTATTTTAATTCTCGTACGGGTACGGGCAATTGGACTGACGATGTGTTTATTTCATAGGCAACACGAAGACACGCCGGTGATTCAGCGCATCATATCGACGACGGCGGAAGGGAAAGGGATGGACAGTCTAATTGCCAATACCGCGCCGGCTGGTCTAGTGCCAAACGACGACGAGGACACCGACGTGGATGACGCCGCCTGTGGGACTGGTGAGGATGCGGGCGCGAAGAGTAGTGCTAGTGCTAAGAAGAAGGCGGCCTGGACTGAAGACGAAAAGAAAATGAAAACCGAGACGAAGAAGGGAAAGGCTGGTAAGAAAATCAAGGAGTGGCCGGTGCACTTGTTCTGTCGCATGGAGGGCTGCGAGTACGTCTACTGCGGTAGGCTGCGCGCGATGGAGTACGACCCTCGCAAGTGAGTACAGTACAGTCTCCCTCACGTACTCATCAAATACCCTATTACAAATACCCAATTACCACCCAAACACTGACCGTTCGCCCCCCTGCTATCACCCAGGCTCCCGATGAAGTTCACGTTTCGCCTGTTGGACGCGCCTTTGCTGCGAACGTCGGACGATTTCCTCGGGTTGGTGGACCTCGCCGACGCGGACGCCAGCCTGGGCGCGTACAAGGCAGCCTCCAAATAGATTTAACGTATTAACGTATATACAGGAAACTAGTAGCAGCCAGTCGCGTCTACGGCTTCACGGTGACGACGCACTCGGCGGTTTCAACGACGGAATTATCCCTTTCAGTAGTAGCGTCTTTAGCCGAGAGCAGCTTCGCTTCCAGCGCCGCCGAACTCACCCACACATCGCAGTGACATCGGGCGCTGGTATCCGCGGATGCGATCGCGACGTCAGCCGCGTCGAGCGATACCTGTAAACAAAACACACCTGACGTCAATCTAGTTGTCCATACTTGTAACTCTTACGAGGATTAGAATAAGCTCACCGCGACGCGTTCGTCGATCATGGCGCACCTGTAAATAAAACATGACGTCAGTCAAATTGCCCATATATACGAGAATATTTACAATATGCGCACTTTTCCAGAATATCCGCGAGGTTGGACCCGTCACCGCTAAAAGTCAGGAGCGAGGCGACCGCGCGGAGCTCCGTGAGGCACTCGCACGCCTCCCTCACGGCCCGGAATCCATCGTCAACCGCGATATTAATAACGGTTTCTAACGGCAAACACGGTTTCGCACTCGTACGGCGGTTGGTGTCGTCGAAGTCGAAGTCTTGGACGAGAAGTAAATTCGATTCGGTTTCCGCGAGGGCGTTTCTGAGTCGAACGTGCGCCGCCTCCGTCGCCGCCAGCACCGCATCCACCACCTCCACGTGCGCCCCGAGCACCCTCACGAACTCACCCAACACCCGAGACTTGGTCTGTCTCCGTCTGGACTCATCACGTTCGTCAGCCTTGTGATCTAACCACCGCTGGGTGAAATTGGCTCCAATAACTGAAATAGGCAGCGCGGTGATGACGACGCTGGCGATCATGGTGAACGCCGCGGCGAGTTTGCCGTATGCGGTCAGCGGGTACGCGTCACCGTACCCGACGGTAGTCAGCGTCACCACGCACCACCAGAACGTCGCGGGAATCGACGAGAACGGATCGTCTTCGTGACTATCCGCCATATCGGCGTCGATCCAGCTCCCTATTTAACAATAAAAAAACAACTTCAAACCAATTGCACATGCATGTACGACAATTCAAATGTAAAAAAACTCACCTTGCTCGCAAAAGTACACCAGCGAACTGAACACCACGAGCGCCAGTGCCAGTAACAGCAGCAACATCCCAAACACTTCCACGGAGTCACGAACTGCGTCGGTGACAATCTCCAGTTTACGCATGCGCGCGCCCAGTCTAAATACCCGTAGCACGCGGAAGAGCCGAAACGTCCGCAACAAACCTTTGAGTTTAAAAAACACGTCACACTAATTGCTCGTACGAGGATTAAGATAAACTCACCAGAGACGCCGCCTTCGCCGTTTTCGTCCTGAGACTGTTTGCCCGTACGGATCCCTTCCACGCAAACTTGGACGATGAGCTCGAGCCAGAAGGGCGCCACCGCCAAAAGGTCCACCACGTTCGCCGGGGCTTTCACGAACGCCACCCTTCGCGGCGCTGTTAAGAGTTAACAAAACACTTTCCCGTCATCATTCTAATTGCACATACACGAAGCATATAAAAACAACCGCACCGGTGGCCAGCTTGAGACCGTATTCAACCGTGAACAGCACCTGGCAAACCAGCCCTATGCGTTTTAGCACGGCGTCGTCCGCGTACTCCTGTGAACAAAACGCTTGACGTCATCAGTCCAATTGCCCGTGTGGAAACACAAAAATAAAAAAAACTTACCCGCCTCGACTCCATCACGTGACACACGATTGACGCGAGCACTGTTTTAAAAACACGACGTCAGTCTAATTGCCCATACGGAAATAAAAAAACTCACCGGTGGCTGTCACTGCGACGTTGACCCACCGGGCGAGTGTGCCGCTGCCCGGGTCGTCCAGGGTGCGGAACACGTACGCGCGCCAGGTGTGTTTGGGTGGTATTTGGTTGGTATTTGGGTATTTGAGTACGCGGCCGTGGGTGTCGAGCTGTTGCGTCGGCGACGATGATTCGTTGTTAGATGGGAGCCGGCTCGCGCGTGTGAGCGTGCGGCGCCTGTGGCGCGTGGTGGTGTGACGCGTCTCCACGAGCGGCGGCATCGAACGTACGCGTGGGTCGAAACGCGACGCGGGGATCCCTATAGAGGCGGTGGAATGCCAGGGCACTTCCGATTTGTCGATGCCCATTTGCTCAGCCACGCGCCCGGCCGCCTCCCTCGGGGATGACGACGACGACGCCTCCGTCGGCTTGCCCCCATCCTCCCCCCCGGCGTGCGAGGACTCATCGTCCGACTCATCCTCGTCGAGGTCGAGGCGCTCGCGCGCGAAGCACGATTTCCGGAAGACGCTCCGCGCGCGCCGCGCCGTCGTCGCCGGCGCGGAATTCCTTGGATGGTTGGAATATCGACCGGCGGCATTTGCGTCCTCGTCGTCGTCGTCGTCGTCGTCGTGGATGTGTCCGCGCCCGGTGGTTTCGACGCCGGATCGCGCGCGACGGAACTGGGCGTACACGAAAGGGACGGTGACGCCCATCGCGCGATTAT
>Ga0257106_1000271_pt1 | contig 32444 bp, 20 predicted proteins | sample LP_taG_3_FD_190177 | JGI IMG/M metagenome (GOLD analysis project Ga0257106, IMG submission 190177) | Marine microbial communities from Northeast Subartic Pacific Ocean, Canada - LP_J_2011_P26_10m | ecosystem: Environmental > Aquatic > Marine > Oceanic | place: Canada: Northeast Subartic Pacific...
GAACCGACAATTATCGGAGCGACGCCTTCCTCTGGTTTTACCCACTTTGCGGCGAAGAGCATGTTTTTCGTGTACTTTGCGGCGACATTCTTGGTAGCTTCCTTGGCTTTGTGTGCGCTTTAATATACCAACAACAACAACAACAACAACAACAACAACACTGAAAAGTATACGACGAACAAAACGGAACGATTAAATAGGAAAGATGGAACAAATACGAAAGTGAGTACTCGTACTATTATAGGAAGGGATTGGTAATAATGCAATTTCTCTCATTTTTTTATTCACACACAATATCAAACTAATAAGAAACACAAACACCAACATACGAATTCGTCTCGAATACCGCCGTTCCTTTCTTTTACTCTCGCTATCTTTCCCGCGCGCACTCGCGTCTTCTGTTTACGGCCAAATCGGCAACCCTTTTCTATTGACGGAGAAATTATCGCCGTACGCCTTTGGTTGCGTTCCTATCTTCCCCGCTCCCGGGATGATCGAGCTCCCGCGTTGCGTGAAATGCTCCGTCTCTTTCTTCTCGAGAACTTCCAACGACCATCCTCTCTTTTGGCAGAATTTCTCCATCGCCTCTCTCGTTTCAAACTCCAACGTTTTCGGTACTTTACCTTCGGAACCGAACGAAACGTACCCTTGCAAAGGGTTCTCCCAGTGATTGACCTCTCCGCTCGCCGTGGCGTCTCTCAACCTCCACGGGTTAGAAATGTACGACGCGCCTTGCGACGAGGCTATTTTCGACGGCTTAAACCCAATCACTTTCTTAAAGTGCTCGCCTTCCCGCAACGTGTTTTTCTCGAAAGAAGAACTCGTGTGATGATGATGTGGAGACGTTGAAAATCGGTTCGTTTTCATCATCGTCGACATCATCATCATCGCGCTCCCCGCAGGAGCAGAAGAAGAAGACAAAGAAGAACAGGAGGAGAACGACGACGACGCGCGTCTCGCGCACATCATCGTCTGCTGCACCACCGTTCGTCGCAACGGGGGTACTAACTGTGTCATTTTCTTTTTATTAAATACGAGTATCAGTAAGTATATAAGGGGGGGTTATTCTTCTGTGGGACGTGATGGTGTTTCAAAGTTTCATCAAAGTTAAAAATACAACTCGATGCATTCATCGAAAAGAAGTCAATTGTGTTATTTCGTGTGAAATTTTGCACGTGTAACATGTGCACCACACAAAACACTTGAAAAAGTACTTTGAACACTACGGCTGCTAAAAATCGAAAGAAAGAAAGAAAGAAGAAGACAAATGCCGAGAACACCAACTCTGGGAGGAGGAGGAGGCGCCGGCCTTGGAGGTGTTTTAGGAGGAGGAGGATCATCTCGAAGTGGTGGTGGATTGTTTCGTCTGAAACTCTCCTCTCCGCTGTGCATCGCGGCGGTGATGAGCGTCACGTTTTTCGTCTACGTTTTCTCCAACTCCTCCTCTTCTGCTATCCATCAACATCAACATCATAATCATCGTTTGCAACAACAACAACAACAAAACAGTCGACGGTTCGGAGGAGGAGCGTCCGAACATCATCGTCGTCGTCATCATCGCGACGAGGTCGACGATTTCGAAGACGACGATGAACTTCACGACAACGCGCATTCTTCTCGCAACAGCTACCATCGCAATCATCATCAGGAAGAGGAGGAAGAAGGAGGAGGAAAAAGCAACAAAATTTTAGGAGGAGGAGAGAGGACGAAAAAGAAAGGATCCGGGGCCGGGTCGTCGTTGCCAAAGTCATCGGTGTCCTACCCGAGGGCGAAGAAGGATAGTGCGAGTCTGATCGCGCAGAGTTGCAACGGAGGGAATTCTAATGATGATAATAATAACAACAACAACAATAGCGAAGGCGAGGACCAACCGAAAGTGTTTCTCGTCACCGGTACGGCTGGCTTTGTCGGCTACCACGTCGCGACGAAACTGAAAGAGAGAGGTGATTACGTCGTCGGCTTGGACGTGGTGAACGATTATTATCCGCAAGGTTTGAAACGCGCGAGGTTAAAGGAGCTCAACAGAGCGGGCGTGCACACGGTTGAAGCAGATTTGAACGATCAAGAGACGCTCGCGGAGATGTTTTCTTTGTGCACGTTTACGCACGTGTTGCATCTGGCGGCGCAAGCGGGCGTTCGATACGCGGCGAAGAATCCGCACGCGTACGTCCACTCCAACGTTGCTGGTTTCGTGTCGCTCATGGAAGTTGCCGTGAGACAGCGACCGTTTATTCCCAGAGTCATTTTCGCCTCTTCGAGTTCTGTGTACGGGTTGAATACGAAAGTACCATTTAGCGAAACGGATATGACTGATTCTCCTGCGAGTTTATACGCCGCGACGAAGAAATCAGACGAGTTGCTCGCACACACGTACAACGCCATACACGGCGTCGCGGTGACAGCGTTGAGATTTTTCACCGTGTACGGTCCTTTAGGGAGACCGGATATGGCGTACTTCTCGTTTGCGAACAACATCGTGAAAGGGAAACCAATTAAAATCTTCACCGGCCCGGGTGGCTCAGAGTTAGCGAGAGATTTTACGTACATCGACGACGTCGCTAGAGGTGTCATCGCGAGTTGCGATACGAGCGAGCCGAGCAACACGCCGAGCGAGAAAACAGCCGGAAAGAAGAAACCAAAGTTTAGAGTGTACAACTTGGGGAACACGCACCCGGTGACGGTGTCGGACTTCGTGAGCACGTTGGAAAAGCATCTCGGGAAAGAAGCTATTCGAGAATACGTTCCGATGCCAAAGACGGGCGACGTTCCGTTTACGCACGCGGACGTTTCGGCGGCGAGACGCGATTTAGGATACGAGCCACGCGTCAGTTTGGACGAAGGTTTGAAGAAGTTTGTAGATTGGTACACGTCCTATTACGTGGACGGTAAACACTCCGAGGATCAAAACTACGTCCCGAATTAATAACAACAAGAATTGCTAATAATAATAATTGCTCGTGATACCAGTACTGTGATTAGACTTTATTTAATAACTCGACTTTCGACTAACAACAAGAACACTGCTACCGCTCCTGCTGAAACGAGAATATATACGTCTTTAAATTTGGAACCCTAAAACATCTATAATTTAGTCTTCACCCTAAACCCTAGCGATCATGTTTTTCAAAAGAAGAAAGAAATCTTTCTCTTCCTTCTCTTTGCACTGAGAGAAGCTGATGTGGTCTAGTGGTATGATTCACCCTTAGGGTGGGTGAGGCCCCGGTTTCGATTACCGGCATCGGCCTTTTTTTTGCGTGCGGGGTAAGCTACTTTGAGCGTATGCCTTTTTTTGCGTCGCCTTGTTCTACTTCTTCTACCGTTTTACACAATCAACTATTACTATTACTATGACGACGTAGAAGAGCTTCTTCGACGTCGTCTCCTATACATTCTAATCCTGAATAATCTCCTTCTTGTTCTCGTTCTTGTTCTTCTTTTTCTTCTTCTTCTTCATCTTCTTCTTCTTCCTCCTCCTCCCCCTCCTCGAAAAACGAATCGTCTTTTTCTTCCTCGTCTCGCTCCACGGCGAGCTCGGCGCGAGAGACCGCCTCCGGCCAATCAATCGTCCACTGCGAGTTTTTAAACTTTGGAAACATTTCACCACCAAACACGACGAAGAGTACCCAAAACGCGTGGAAGAAAACGCCGATCGACATCCCGATCCATAATCCCACGAGAGACATTTTCCGTTGAAACGCTAAATACACGCCGACGGGAAGCGCGAGCATCCAATACGAGACGAACAAAGCGGGCATCGTCTTCGATTGAAAACCAGCGCCAGTAACGACACCCGCTAAACCCACTTGCACACCATCCAAAAGCATAAACAAGGAGACTAAATTCGTCAAAGGCTTGACGTAATTGTCCAAGATTATGCGCGCGGAAGGATCGTGGTCGTTCGAGTAGAGAGCGTTCATGCACTCGAAACCAAACGCGTAATAAAGAGAGGAAATCAAAAGCGTTCCTGAAAAGGCGCTGATAAACGAAGCCGTGGCGTATATTTTCGCCTCTTTCGCTTTTTTAGCTCCTAACGCGTTTCCTACGCAACTCGATGCGCCGCGTTGGACGCACCCGGCGATGTTATACACGACAATCATGGAATTCGTCTGGATCGTTTGCGCCGCCAAAGCGTCCTTCGCGTTTGGAAGTTGTCCCGTCAAGAGATTCATGAGATCCCAGGCCCACCATTCGAATATGGATAAAACCAAATTTGGAAGCGCAATCTTGAAAAACGTCGTCCATTTCGAAAACGCGGCTTTCCCGAACTGCGCGACGGCGCTGGGACGACGACGACGAAGACTCATATTCCCACGACGACTGCTATTCTCGCTTTGACGACGAAGAACGAAACATTTCTTCACGTCCTCGTCCAAGACAAACGTCGAGAGACAATAACACGCGGCTTTAAAGACGTCGACTAAAGTCAGCGCTAACGGCGCGCCGACGAAACCAAACTTCATTTTTGCAATGCACGCGTACGTCAACAACATCGTCATCGGACTGCTCACGACGCTAATTTTCGCCACCGTGTTTGATTTCTTACACGCCAACAACGTTTTCAAACACGCGCACGAGAAACACTGCGCCAACAACCCAGGCGCGTACGCCATCGCGTACACTTCCACCAACTTTGCCACGTCTTTCGGAAACTTCATGAAACATAAAATCTCCTCCGCGAACGACCAAACAATCATCGCCGGCAACCAACACGTGCACACCAATATCGCCACCGCTCGCCAAAATAACTCCCCGACTCTCCTCCGTTTCTTCATCCCAAACGATTGACTGGAAAGCGTATCCAACGCACCTCCGATTCCCCATAAAAAGCAATGCCCGGTGACTGAACATAAACTCGTTCCTAGCCCGTACGCGGCCACGCAGGTTGTATCTTCGTGGTGCGAAATCAAGCTCACGGCGAAAAGAGACGCCACGGCGGCGGAAACGTTTTGCAAACACGTCGGCCAACCGATGGAAAATATGTGTTTGGTCGCGGTTGAAAGCGATAGCGTTGATTCTTCTTCGTCTGCTTCTTTTTCTTCTTCTTCTTCTTCTTCTACTCCAACGTCTGATTCTTCGTCGTCGTCGTCTGCGCGACGTCGACGACGAGAAGAAGAAGAAGAAGAAGACGTTTTAGAACGAGACATCGCGAAATCCTCCGCCGTGACTCCAAACCCGAACAGAGAGAGCGAAGAAGACATGATGCTCTTTTTCTCTTCTTCGTCTAAAACAACAACATACTTTATAATATGGAGTTGATGTAAAATTCTTGTGTGTGTGTTTTTTGGCGAAAAAAGCACCTGCTTTTCTTCTGTTTTTTCTTTTTTTCAAAGGAATCTTCTCTTCTTTGTCTTCTTCTCTTTCTCTCTTTTTTTTGCCTGTCTTCTCTCTCTAAAAAAGTCGACTGTTTGTTTGTCCACACACAGGAGAAAAGAAAAAAGAACACCAACACCAACAGACTTTTTTCTTCCTCACATCCTTCTTGGAAAGACGAGAGTAATCAATCTCAATGTCTTCTTCTTCTGCTTCTGCTTCTGCTTCTGCTTTTTCTTCGTCGTCTGAGATGTACCCACCGAGAGCAGTAGGATCGAAGAACAACAACAACAGGAACGGTCGACGAAAATCTAATAACAACACCGTGCGCGTGCAACTTCTCACGAATCACAAAGAAACACAACTCCCATTTCTTTTTGGATTTCTGAGCGCGATGGCGTTACGGTTCGTCACGAAAACGTTCTCGAGAGGGTACCGGCTACCACCGAAACAAATCTCCGTGACGGATAAGTTCGGGAAGAAAAAAACCATTCGACGGTTACAAGCGAACGATTACGAGAAAGGCTTCGTGGATCTGCTGAAACAATTAACCGTGGCGCCGAAGATGACAAAGAAGAGATTCGTGAAACGTTGGCACCAAATGAGAGAAGGACCGGAGTTTTGTTACGTGTTGGAAAACGAGGAGAAAACGAAAATTCTCGCGACGGCGACGTTGGTGGCGGAACGGAAATTCGGACGAAATTTAGGTCTCTCCGGACACGTAGAAGACGTCGTCGTGGACGAAGAAGCGCGAGACTCTGGATTAGGGAAGGTTATGATTGACGCGATGTCGATTATATCGAGGAACCACGTGAAGTGTTATAAAACCATTTTGGACTGCTCCGCGGAAAACGTTCAGTTTTACGAAAAGTGCGGGTTTGCCCCGAAGGAAGTGCAGATGGCGAAGTATTACACGGAAGATAGAGGGTATGGGAACGCGTCGTACTCGTACGAAAACGATACCAATAAGAAGAAGAAGAATAAATCGTCGTCGAACGACGCGAAGAGAAACGGCATCGTAAAGTTGAACAACGGCGGCGAGAACAACGGGTCTTCGACGAGCGAGAAGAAGAAAAGCGCGAAAAGACGAGTCACGTACGCGGCTGGGACCGACGAAGGGTTCGTTGGAAGTCCAGTGAAAGCGTTGAACCAAACCGTGTATTACTCGGACGATGAGTAAAAGAACACTTATTATACATATACGAATTTTTTAAAAGAACGACAACAACAACAACAACAACAAGAAACGTTTCCGCTTGTGAATATTACTACTACTAGTACTACTGCTACTACTACTACTACTACAATTACTACTCTTTACAGCTTACCTCGAAACTTATTTCGCATCTCCTCCAACGCCCGCTTCTCGAGTTGCTTCACGCGCGCAAGCTCTCTCTCTAGCTCTTTCTTCTTTTCGTCTTTAGTCACTTCATCTTCGTCTTCGTCGGCGGCGATATCGGTCAGCAACTCTCGGAACGCTTCCTTGGCCAAATCGAATTCGTTCTCGTCGAGAAAAATGCACCCTTTTAACATTTTAGCCTTGAACGATCTCTCATTTTTCGGAATTTTCTCCAAGCTTTTCCTCGCGGCGGTGTAATCTCTCAATTTCTTTGCCGTAACCGCGGCGTTCAAGAGCACGTTGTTTCTCAAAGCGACGATCCGAGGTTCGTTCTTTTCTCCTTCTCCTTCTCCTTCTTCGAGCAACACGCGCGAGGCGAGCTGATTCAACTTTTGCGCCACGCTTTCGTACTTTTCCAACGCCTCGATGAGCATACCGTTTTTGAACAGCGCGTTCGCGTCCGTTTTCAAATCTTCGCCGTCTTTGATGCAAACGGCGACGGCGTCGCTGTACCAATTGACAATCTTATCAAAGCCCGTCAAAGTGCACTCAAACGTAACTTGCACGAGTCGAAAACCACCATCCTCAGCTTTGAGCAAATTTTGCTCGTCGTCGTCTCGAGATACCAGTTTGGTTAACGTATCACTCAATACGTACGAGTCTAAATACGCGCGCATCCTTTCCTTTCGTTGTTTGAGCGCAAACGCTGTCCTTTCTTCTTCTCGCGCATCTACAGTCACGCGAATAGTTTCGCCAATGCACGCGGTTCGGAGCGCGGTTTCTAAAGCACGCGGCATCTCTCCCGACGCTAATCGAAACGAAAAGTCTTCGCCAATTTGATGCTGCTCGTTTTTGTCGGTGCCTATTATATTTTCAGTCCCTGATGTGGTTTTCGCGCTCGCGCAGAGATTGGAAATGTAAACTTTCGTATCTTGCACGGGAGAATCGTTCGGAAAACTCTTCGACGGATCCCTCTTTTCCAGCACCGTTTTTATGACTTTTCCGTCTCCGAAACAGTCTCTCGCGCTCACCCAATCAACCAAGTGCACTTCAATCGCGACGTAGTCTTCGTAATCGTAGGATTTGTTGTTATTTTTACGTATCGCATCGATAACCTTCCCCACCTCCTCGTGTTGCGGGAACGTGAAATCGAGGAAGCGTTCTTTGGGAACGAACGCAACCGACGTCTCCTTCTTTCGCATCGTTCTCACCAAAGCCATCACGAATCTCTCGTAGGAATCCTTCTTACTCTCGTGTCTTTTCAAAACGAACGTGTGCGCGTTACTTTTAGCATTCATGTCGTTTATCCTCAGCGAGATTTCTGAAAAATCCGAAGGCGTCTCCCAACTTTCGCCCGGGACCACGACCCTCTTCAAAACGGCACATCTCGATCGTCTCTCTTCTTCTACTTCTATTTCTATTCCTACCCGTGCATTTCTTTCGTCGTTGTCATCTTTATCACGATCAGCGGTTGTTGATTTCTCGTACGTGGACAGTTCGTGAATCTCTATAATCTCAAACGCTTCAACTAAACGCGCTTCGCACGCCAATTTTGCGTTCGCGTCCACGTCCTTAAAAATCTCTCTGAACGTATCGCTCTTTCTATTCATCGACGGGTGTTTGAACGCCACGTTCGATGTCATCTCAATTTTAAGCGTATCACCATCACCATCGTTCTCATCCTCTTTAGAGATAGAGTTCGTCCTCGAAAGTCTCTCCGCCTCTGCAGCGAGCGCCAAACTCACTCCTCTCAACTGAAACCCGTCGCTCGTTCGGTTCGGATCCGCGTCTACGCGCGCCAGGAGTAGTTTCTTACTCTTCTTCTTTAAACTACTTTTACTATTACTGCTATTCATAGTATCCTCCCCTGTTGTTAAATTATCGTACAACACCACTTTCTTCTCTTTCTCGTCCGTTAAAGTCCAAATCTTCATTCTGTACGCGATTATTTTTTCTCTTCCTCCTCTTCCTCTTCTCTCTTCCTCCTCGGCCACGGAAAGTGAATTCAGACGAAAAACGCATGCGTTTTTCATCTTCGAAGAAGTTCTAAAAACCACGTCTCCCGTTCGCTCGCACATCTCCAACTCGTTTAGTATTTTCGTCTCTCTGTTTGCTCTCATTTTTGCTCTCTTGTTGTTCACATCGTCGTCTGAATCGTCGTCCTTACGCAGTGGTTTCACGAACGCCAGCGGAGATACTCGAAGGAACGAAAAGTCGTTGAAAGTCTGCCGATGCTGTTTCTTTATCAACGCGCACTTGTCGAGGAACGTTTGCATCGATTTTGAGGAGGAGTTTACGGAGGATGTAGTGTCGGTCGCCGTCATCGTTTGAATACGAAACGGAGCAGACGATGACGACGACCAAGTGAAGAGTCTTCTTGCGTGTGGGAGGAGATGCCGAGCAAGAAAAATGAAGAATTCGTCCATCATGCTTAAAGGACTACACTAAAATACTATATATCTACTACTGAACAACAGTCTTTTCTACTATATTCTACTACGCGCATTTTATCTACTCGAGACTCTCTTCGTCGTCGTCGTCGTTTACGTCGTCTGAATCGTCGTCCAATCCTAAGAGACTCCAGTCCAACATCCGAAGCGTTTGCTGCGCAACCGTCCCGGGATTGTTCTGTTCCTCTATTTCATCCTCTACTATTACGCGATGATTATCATCAACACTTTTACTACTCGGTCGAACGAAACTTACGAGAATATCGGTCTCGTATTTCTTCTCCAGTCTGTGCACGTACATGGATATCGTGACCGAACGAGTGGAGTCTTTGCCTTCTTGGTTTTCCGTGGAAGGGACGAGACAGTTTTTTTCCTCGGCGAAGGATATCCACTCGCACTTATTCTTTACGTAGTCGTCGTCGTCGTTTACATCGTTTTCCTTCTTCGGCTTTCTTTCCCGTTCCTCTTCTCCGTCATCTTCGGGTAGCGTCAACGATAAATCTTCCATCTTCTTCATCGCCTCCTTCTTCGCGTCCTCGTTTTTGCCGTCTACGAATATCGCGCGTAAGTCTGAGTGTACTTTCCTCCCAGATGAGAAAGAGAGTTCATATCTCCAATCTTTCGTTCTGATCGTTTTACTGTTACTATCATCATCCCTCGTCGCGATGTCCATCAACTCTTTCAAGTCATCTAAGTAAAACTTTGCCAAGTTGTCCTCTTCTCTGAACTTTTGCGAGTGTACGCCAGTCACGTCGTCTCCGACGCGTTCGACAATCTCCACGCACATCATCGACGGCTCTAAAGAATTGAAATCGCTAAACATTTCTTGGTTATCCGGCACTGGTCGGTAGTCAGAGACGTCCAGCCATTCCAGAGGGACCAAAGTTGTCATGCAGTTTCCAAAGAGTGGCACTTGTTTGTACTCTCTCTCTCCCTTATTACTATTAGTATTCGCCATTAGTATTATTGTTCTCAACTACCGCATCACCACAAGACTGTTGTTGTTTTTGTTGTTTTCTGAAGAGAAAAAAGGGAAGCGAATTTTTTGGTCTTTTTGTGTCTTTGCTCTTTGTTGTCGTTTTTGGTCCTAAAACCAACAGACGAAGCTCATTCCTCACAAACAAGACCCACAGAAAGCATGCCGAAGAAACGTCGAGCGAACGGGAGAAACAAACCCTCCGGGGCCAGAGGACACGTAAGTTGTTTTACACAGAACGAACATTTATTTATCTAGAATCGATCGCGAGTGTCATTTTTATCGGTCGCGAGTGGATGTTTTCCGCGCGTGAACGATTTCGAGAGTCGTTTTTGCCCCCGGCCCATTGACGTTCAAACCCAAAATGAGCGGGTTTTGGAAAAGCGATTTGGCTTTGCAAAGACGCAGCCGACGCGACGTTTTCTGTCCATTTATTTCCACCGAAACTGACTCGAACGATATTTTGTCATCCACATTTGCACAGGTCAAGAGAGTATTTTGCGAATCTAGCGGTGCGTTGGTGCCAAAAGACAAAGCCGTGAAGAGGTTCATCGTTAGAAACATGGTTGAATCTGCAGCCATTCGCGATCTCCAAGAGGCGTGCGCGTACGAAACGTATACTTTACCGAAGATGTACAGAAAGGTGCACTACTCTATCTCTGCTGCGATTCACAGCAAAGTCGTGAGAGTGCGATCCAGAGAGGCGAGAAGAATCAGAGAACCGCCTCGCAGAGCACCGAGAAAACAAGAGAAGTAAATCTCTCCTTCACTCTTGTCGTGATTGTTGTTGTAGTATTCTAAAAGATTTTACGACAACCCGACACGATTGATGGTATGATCGCACGTCCTTGTTTTGTAATGTTTAGCTGGAGAGAGTAAGAGAGTTAGAAGAAGATGCGAATGTTAATATACTCGCGAAGTTTTAGTAGCTTGTTGTTTTAATATATTCGCATGTAGTTTACTATAATAAAAACGTATCGCAAAGCACTCGCGGGAGACGCGAGTTTAACTAATACTCAGCGGCGACCACGTTTGGTGATCTCAACGGCACCATTACATCGACCGTAGGTTCAGCTAAGAGAGTTTCTGGCGCAACGTACTTGGGGACTCCGCCTCCAAAATCTCTGCTCACGCCGCCGTGAATAAAGTCCGCACCGAAGATGGACCACGTGCCGATGGTTATGACCGAAATAACCGCTATTAAAGGCGCAAACGAAGCCGTGGACGTCACGGCGAGTTTCAAAAGTTCGCCCGCGCGCGTCGGAAATCCCTCTAAACCTTCGCTGTTTAGCAGTCTCGATTTTTTCAACTGGTCGTCCTCTTCTTTGTTCGCCCCGCCGTCGCCGTCCCCGCGCGGCTGCGCGAACCTCGGTGGAGGTTTTGGCGCCGCCGCCGAGTCCGACGATCCAAACGGAGATTTCACCGCTTTCGCTACGTTTGCAAACGGATTGCTGCTGCTGCTGCTGCTCGTTCCTTCTCCGTTCTCGTCGTCGCTTTTTATGTCCGAAGCTTCTTTGATGCCTCTTTTTCTCAATTCCTCCGCGAACGACATCGAAACGTCACCGTTTTTTTCTTCTCCTTTAGTATCATCATCATCATCATCACCGTTTGACGACGATTCAGACGATACTCGCACTACCACGATAGATGATGATTTCCTTCTGCTGCTGATAGTACTGACGTTCGTTCCTCTGAATTGGATGTGTTTGTTTATGCTTTGTTGTTGTGAGTGTTGTCCTCCTTCGTGTGATGATGACGACGGAAGATACGAATTTTGTTTCTTCGATTGAAACGAACGACAAGGAGAACAACATCCCAAACTCTTCCTCCTTTGAAACCTCCGATTGAAAAAAGTGCTCGAAACACGACCACCGCAATTAAAGGAGTCAACGTTTTGTACCACGTGTTGTCGGTGGTTTTGAGCGGCAAACATTTTGTACAGTAGTAGTTTTTTATGGGGAGCACACAGAGAGGAAAAAGAATCAAATTCATGTGTTTTTTGTGCACAAGACAAAACGTTTCATTATTCATAGTACACGCTTTTTACGGCATCTCGACGACGATTTTCCCTTTTTTCGACGCGTCTCCCAACGCTTTGAACGCTCTTTCCACGCTCTCCAAGCCGAGGAAGGGTCCTGATTGTTCGTGTTTCGTATCGTCGTAGACTTTCACGGATAAGAAACCTTTATCGACGAGGTATTCGATCAAATTCGTGGCGTCGAAATCGTTCGCGTTGGCGTACCCCCAATCGTATCCGATGTCGTATTGAAGTCGAGCGAAGGCTTTTTCGCGCAAGAGCTCTAAAGACGCTTGGGCACCGCCGCGAAGAACGCCGGATTCGCCTATGAGTTGCGCCATGTCGCCGTGTAAGGTGATGTACGTGCCCGTACCTTTTTTCAGCGCTTTCGCGGCTTGGAACTTCGTTTTTGCACTTCCGACGGTATCGATGGCGACGTCGAATGAAGGTTCGGCGTCATCGACGAACCGCGAATTCTTCGCCGAAAAGTTCTCGCCTTCCCTCACTTCGCTTGTTTTTCTGTCGCCGCTATTGTGGCTACTGCTACCACTACTATTGCTACTCGTTGTACTACCGCTACTACTACTACTACTACTGTCGCCGTGATCTTGATTCTTCATCTCTCCATCCTTCTTTTTGTTTTCGTATCCAATCACTCGCTCGACGCCAACGCCTTCCATCAACATCTGTTTGCTCGCTTTCCCGGCCGTCGCAACCACTGTCGTCGCGAATCCGCTCCTCAAAGCTATCCTCGCCACGCACTCTCCAACCGCGCTCCCGCCGCCAAACACCAAAATCCTCTTTGGATCTTTCCTATCCACGCACCCGGTCGTTCTCAAGCACGCGTACGCCGTGTACGCCGCAAACGGTATCGCGCACGCCTCTTTATGCGTCAACCGTTTCGGTTTTCTCATCAACTGTTTCCGGTCGACGAGGACGTACTCCGCCATCGTCCCGTTCCTAAAATCCGCCGCCGATATCGCTCCAAACACCTCGTCCCCAATCTCAAACTTTCCTCCATCTCCTCCTCCTCTTCCCAGTTTCACGATTTCGCCGCTAAAGTCTTTCCCTAATCCAATGCCGCCTTTTCCTCCATCCAAGCGTGGAAGAAACTTTCCTAAATATCCGCGCGCGACTTCCGCGTCCAACGGGTTCACCGAAAACGCTCGGACTTTCACCAAAACTTGATTCTTCCCAATCATCATCTTTTCTTCTTCTTTGTTATTGTCGTCGTCATCGGCCCCCGAGATTATCAAGTGTTTGTTCAGCTCTGGAAACACCATTTTTGTCTTTAGCTTCGTTTCTGAAAATCCTTCTTTTTCTTCTTCTTTTTCTCCTACGACGACGTATTCTTTCAGAGTGATTCTTTTCCCGTGGTAGTGGTAACTCCGTCGACGATTGTTGTTGTTAAAAGTATTCGTAGTACAATACTCATCGCGCAGGAGGTGACGGCAACACGCGATGCCTAAGGAGGACGAGGCGCGATGACGCGTTGTCCTTATCATCATCGTCTTATTCGTCTTCTTCTTTTAATGTTTCTTCTTCTTCTTTGACGACGACGACGACGGAAAAGAGATGTTTGATGGCAAAAAGTGAAGAGAATAAGCTTAGTAGTAGTAGTAGTAGTATTAAATTGCGGTGGTAAGATAATGATGATATTAAAGACGATGAGAAGGACAAAAACGATCATCGATGCTTTACTCGGAAGCGGGCGCTTGTTATTCTTGCGTTGGCGCCTTTTCGCGTTCGTTCTTGACCAAGTTTTCGCCTCCTCTGACGATTTTCATGCTGACGATTTCGTCGTCAACCTTCATGTCTCTCAACAACTCTTGGTTATCGACGACGTAACCAAAGATGGAGTATCTTCCGTCTAAAATGTTCGTACCAGAAGGGGTCAACTCCGATTCTCTCAACAAAAAGAAGAACTGAGAGCTCGCGGAGTTGTTATCGGCTTCTCTTCTGGCCATGGCTAACGTGCCAAAGGCGTTGAACGGTAAGACTGGTTGTTCGCGGTACATGCCGTTTTCCTCAAACGTGAAATCGTATTCCGGCGCTTTTTTCTTCATGAACGAACTTTCAGGCATAATCTCCAACGGAACGGAGCGTTCTTTGCCCGTGGCTGGATCGATGTAGCCATCCACGCCTTTTGGCGCATTTTCTGGTTTCCCGGATTGGACGACGAAACCGTCCGATCTTTGGATTTTCATCCCGTCGTAAAATTTCTTCTGAATCAAATCCGTAAAGTTCCCAGCCGATACGGGCGCGTTGTACCCGTCCAAGACGATCGTGAGCTTACCCCCCGGAGTCACCGCGTTGTCTTTAATTTTCACCTCCATTTCAACCGTCGCTCGACCTTCTAATCTCGGCAACGTCGTGTCGTACGGCGCCGGCACTTGGTACGGAAACTCGTTCACCAACGCCTCCTCAATCTTCGTCACCAAACTCAAACACTTTTGCTGCGCGACTGGCACCTCTTGCTTATCTTTGTTCGCGACAATCGTTTGGAAATCTTGCAATTCTGTCCCTAAATCTTTCAAGTACTGTTTCACCTGGTCTTTCTTCGCCGAGGCCGTTTTGTCCACTATTTTGTTCGCGTCGTTCTTGACGATTTTCAAAGACTTGTTGACGCTTTCCTCGACGCCGGAAAATTTCACCCCCGGGACTCTCAAATCGTCCGAAATCGATTCCAACGCTTTTTGTATCTGGCGAATTTCTTTGCAATCGATCGGGAGTGAGTTTCTTAACAACGCGCGAGCGTTCGTCACCGGGTTCGCTTGTAAACCAGCGAGTTGAGATATTTGATTTTGATTATATTCGTACGCTTGCGCGACATCATCACCCACCAATGGCATCGTCGTCATCGTCAACGACACGCCCAACGCCGTCGAAAGGGAGACGATTTTTTTCGCCATCGTAGTATTCTTCGTTTCGTCGTAAGTCTTTTTCTTCTCTGTTTCTTCGTTTTTGCCAGCAAAGCATTTTATTCTCGTTGATGATTTTGGTGACGACGACGACAAATGAGACGATGATGATGATGATTGTTTTTTTGTTCCTTTTAATAGTTTCGAGGCGATCGTCGTCGCCGAACAAGAGGTGGTGGTCGTAAAGCTCGTATTATTCATCTTTCGTTACGTGTGTGTTAAAATGTGTGTATTAATCTAAAGTGTGTAGTGTAAACACGAGAGAGGACAAAAAGTAAAGCTATTATCCTTCTTTGATTGCTCCTCAAAGAGTGAGTGGATAGAGAGAAAAGGAAGAAAAGGAAAAAAAGTGCAAAATTAGCAGCAGCCGCAGAGAAAGCACAAACACAAAGAGAGCGAGAGATGTGAGAGCGAAAAAAAAAGGAAAAGACCACACTTCCAAAAAACTCCCTTCTTCTTTCTTCTGTTCTTCGTTAAAAAGAGTAATCTTTCTCGAGGTATCTCTTACACATCATAACTTTAAAGAGAGTATTAATACCATCATCGACAACAACAACAACAACGATAATACCTCTACTACCGGAACGACGATTCAGACGATGTCCGACGAGAATCAAAACAATACTAATACTAATAAAAACGCGTTCGATTGCCTTCGCGCGATTGAGAATGCCTTTCCCAACAACGAACGGTTCACGATTGGCGATTTACACGCCATCGTTCCGGAGTTTCCCGGTGGCGTTAGTGGGTTACGGAGAACGGTGTTTATTTGCGCTTCAAAGGTGGACGCGCTGGTGGAAACAACAACAACGACAGCAGCAAAAACGACGACGATGAAAGAACAACAACAACAACGAGAAGAAGAAGAAGTCAAAGAAGAAGAAGAAGAAAAATACGAGGTGGTGTTTTCCTTCCCGAGACACTGTCGATCGGTCTACATGGCGCGAGATGCCGCTTTTCGCGCTTCTTTGTTGAGAAGACGAACGTTTCGCGCGTTTTACACGTTTTTGCGCGTGAGTTTTAGCGTCATGTTGATCGTTTCGGTCGTCGTCGTCGCTTTAGCGTTGGTCGCGATGCTCATATTAGTTTTGGCAAACGGCCGAGGCGATAATCGCGGCGGGGGAGGAGGAGAGATCCCTTTGTTTATGAATCCAGGATACGGGCCTGGAGGAGGTGGAGGAGGAGGAGGTAACATGGATGGATTTTGGATGTATTTGTACATGAGAGATATCATGTGGCTGTCGTATTGGGACGATTTAGAACGAAGACGCGTGTATTTGAATGGCGATATTTATAACAACGCGAACGTAGTAACGGGCGTTCCAGTCAAACCATCCAGTGGAAGAGGAGGAGGAAGAGGAGGAGGAGGAGGAGGAGACGACGACGACGATAATAGCAACAGTTACAACAACAACAATAATAGTAATTTTCCGGACCCGGAAATGTATCGCCGGTTGATGATTGCCGAAGAAGACGACCACGACGACGATATTGTCGATAAAAAGAAAGAGTTATCGTTCATCGAATCGATTTATGCGTTTGTGTTCGGGAGAGGCGATCCGAACGAATTTTTAGAGCACGAACGGTCGAAAGCGATATCGCAGCTGCTTCGCGCAAACCGAGGCGTCGTTTTCGCCGAGCAACTCGCGGCGTTTACGGATGCGTTCTTAATCTCGAAGAAAGATCGAAAAGGTATGCGAGGAGGAGGATCTCTTTTTTCCTCGTTCTTCGGTGGAAATAGACGCGATGTTAAGAAAGACGACGGGTCGCGCAGTTTAGACGACCGCGAAGAGCGACAGCACGAAGGATACGTGTTGAGAATTCTGGAACAGTTTTACGGTCACGCCGAGTCCGACGATTACGGAAGATTAATATACATCTTTCCATCTTTCCAAGTCACGGCTGAAGAGAACAAAACGGACGCGCAAATCGCAAAGTTTGCGCCTCCACCAATCCCACCACCGATTTATGAAAAACAAAAGCCAGTGTTCGAGTACGGAGTAAAAGGTCCGTTAGTCGTATTCACTGGAATATTCAACGTGTTTTTGTTGTTTCTGTTTTATCGTGTCGGCGGATTGGATTTTAAAGCGCGGAGACGAACAGTCACGAGAGCGCAATTACGACGATCGATGGGAAGACGCGGCGGTCAGTTTTCAGAGTCGCAAAACAAACTCTTAAATGCGGGACCAGGCGACGAGGAAATCATTATCGAGCAACCTCCAGCTCTGGTTGCTTTCTTCGAGATTTTTCCAAAGCTCGCGCAATGGATGTACAAACCGATGGTTTATTACGCCATCTTTTTCTTCGCAGTTCCGTTAATCCGAGCGTTTTTTATTCAACGAGAGAACAAAGCAATCGCGAGACGAAACGCGATACGTAAAGTGAGAGCCAAAGAAGCGTTGTTAATGTGCGTGAAGGCGTGCGAGGAGAAGCGAGACTTGGCTGAGCGTAAACAAAAACGAAAGAGCGTTTTTGCCGAAAACGGGTCCGTATCGAACGTATAAAAAAAATGAATGCGCGCGCGTACTGGACCAGAGAAGAGCTGCATTAAGAGCGATGATAGCAGTAGTAATAGTAGTAATAGTAGTTGTAGTAGCAGTATATTATATTATATTATAAGTACTTTAAAAGAATGAAGAAAGTACCTTGGAAAGCCAAGTTGATGAAGATGAAGTTGATGACCACCTTCGGACCTCCCAAAAATTCGATGAAATAATTCAACTGTCCGTATTCTGAGTTCTTCTCCATTTCATCCGCGCCGGTTAAATCGGTTCCAAAACTGGCGTAATCTTCCCCGTCTCTGTTCTCCGCGCCTAATCTGACCACAGATTGATTGAAGATGCGAAATCGGTTGTTCTTTCGCAACTGAAATCCGTCCACGTACGTCCCGTTGGTCGATCCCAAATCCGTGACGTATAACTTATTTCTCTCCATTTCGAGTTGGCAATGGACGCCAGAGACGCACGGTAACGGCACGCTCACGTCTACGCCATTTCCTTTCTCTCTCCCAATGATAAAAACGTCACCGTTTTTCAAGTTGATCTTACCCAAACGTTTCTTCGTCGTCGAGGAGTCTGGCGTTAACGTCCACTTCGCGGTGCTCGTATCTGTCGCTTCCATCAAAGCCGCCGCCGCTTTCGAGGACACTCTCTCCTTGATCGCCGTGTCAAAATCTCGTTCGCCTTGCGCAGCTTTCGTCATTTGCACCGACTTGGACTTTTTCAGCATTTTCGCGAACGGGTTCGAGGTTTCCGTCGATTCTTCCTCCTTTTCTTCTTCTTCGTACGCCGGCGTTTGCGTCGCGGCGCTGGCTTTCTTTTCTGGTATTTTAAACTTCGGGACGGAAAACTTTGGAATCAAATTCTCCGCCGCGGATGAAAACCCTTTGTTGTTCGTTTCCATCTCCTCTTCCATCTCGTCCACGGTGTTGTCGTAGTTCACGTACTCCTCGTCGTCGCCTTCGTCTCGACTGAGGAAGGCTGGTTTTTTCATTCCTTTCTGCAACATCGTCTTGAACGGGTTCGCGTTTTCGTCGTCGTAATCCGTCGACTCTTCTGGATACCTGTCTTTGTCTTCTTCTTTTTCGTCATCGTCCCTGGATTTCTCCAACACTTGCGAGGCTTTCTGTTTCAAATCGTCGAAAAAAGCGGACGTTTTTACTAATCCATCTCGTTCTCGTCGTCTTCGGGAAAAGGTTGACAACAAAGGTGATGATGATTTTTTAATAGCGCTGTTATTAGTATTAAAGCTATTACTCGCGCGCGCGCTCGACATCGTCGTCGTTTGAGAATTTGCGACGACGCGCATCGGTTGCATGTTTTAAAACGAAGTTGTTGTCTCGACGCGCTTTTATTAGCGTAGGAATAAAGAAAGTGTTGTTCTTGTTGTTCTTGATGTTGCTGTTGAAGAAGAAAGATATCTTTCGGCTCTCTGCACCACAAAATATATGTGAGGTGGAACACCTTTGCCCACCTCACGCTTGAGAAGACGGAGAAAGAGAGATTTGGTGGGAACGGTCCCACGGGAACAAAAAAATAAAAAGGGCCACGACGCACCAACAAGTTGACAACGACACAAAAATCGACTGCCTTTTTTGAATTCGCTGCGCGTTTCCTCAGAAAAACAAAGGGAAAAAAGAGGTTTGAAAAACAAACATGTCGTCCTCGGTGTCTTGCGCGCAACACCATCAACACCAACAATTGTCGTTCAGAGGCCGCGTCGGGAAGACCTCTTCGTCTGCCTCGTCATCGTGCTCGACTTCTTTTGCTTCTTCTTTGTCCAGAGGAGGAGGAAGAAAAGCGACTTTAAAGTGCTTCGCTAGTGGGGCGATTTCAAAACCGTGGGACGTGCAGAAGCCCTGTAAGTTGGTTTTGGAAGACGGGTCGGTGTGGCAAGGGAAAGCGTTCGGGGCGGACGGGACGAAAGTTGGAGAGGTTGTGTTTAACACCTCTCTGTCCGGGTACGTTTACTTCTCTCTTTTACTTTCTCTTTTACTCTCTTTTACTCTCTCTGTGTGTTGTCGTCGCGCTTTCGTATCGTCGTCGTCATGTGATGTGTGAACAGAGAGAGAGATCGGCCGCCCAAGCAAGCAACGTTCAAATCTTCTTCTCATCAAAAACAAAACAAAATATTTAAAAAATTTCCTCGAATACTGCTGACAATATCATCATCTTCTTTGTCTTCTTAACTCTTCCTTCCTCATATTCATATTTGAACAACAATAATAACAACAACAGATACCAAGAAATCTTGACCGACCCGTCCTACGCCGGTCAGTTTGTGTTGTTCACGTGCCCGCACATCGGGAACGTCGGCATCAACCCGCTCGACATGGAATCGACGAAAGTGCACATGGGCGCTACTTTGGTCAGACACGAGTCCTTGAACGTATCGAACTACCGCTCGACGCAAACGTTGGACTCGTACTTGAAAGAGCAAGGCGTTATCGGGATTTCCGATATCGATACGCGCGCGATCACGGTGAGATTACGCGAGAAAGGATCGTTGAATGGCGTGGTCACGACGGATATGAGCATCTCGGACGACGAGTTGTTGAAAATGTCCAAAGGCTACGATATCGTCGGTAAGGACTTAATCGGTGAAGTGTGCGTGAAAGAACCTTACAAATGGGTCGACCCAACCGCGAGCGAGTGGGAATTCGCGGAAAAGGCGAAGAGCAACAAGGACAAGTTCAACGTCGTTTGCTTTGATTTCGGCATCAAGAATAACATCATGCGCCGATTGGCCTCGTTTGGTTGCGATTTGACCGTCGTGCCGGCAAACTACTCCGCCGAAGACGTCATGAAGTTGAACCCGGACGGGATATTGTTTTCCAACGGACCTGGAGATCCTTCCGCTGCCCCGTACGCGGTTGAAAACTGCAAGAAGTTACTTGGCAAAGTCCCGGTGTTTGGCATTTGCATGGGACATCAAGTTTTGGGACAAGCCTTTGGCGGCAAAACGTTCAAGATGAAGTTTGGACACCACGGAGGTAATCACCCGGTGAGAAATGAATTCACCCAAGCGGTTGAGATTTCTGCGCAAAACCATAACTTTGCCGTGGATTTGAACTCGTTGCCGAAAGAGGTGAAGGTTTCGCACTTGAACTTGAACGACGGCACGTGCGCCGGCATGGTTTGGGAAGAAAAGATGGCCATGACCATTCAATATCACCCGGAAGCGAGTCCTGGACCGCACGATTCCGATAACTGCTTCGCCCAATTCGTGGATATGATTAGAGCAAACAAAGGCATGGCCGTTTCGCGATAAAAACAAAACATTATTTTCATCTTCTTCTAAAGCATCATCATCAATCGTTGTTGTTAATATTATATTTTTATTATCATTTTCACATTTGTTCTTGTATCTGAATGAGACACTCATCAGACAGAATTCTTCACTCAATAACACATATACTTCCGCCGCTGAGAACAACAACAACAACAACAACAACAACAACAACAACAACAACGCGCAAAGAAGCACATTAACGAGAGAGTTTCAGAGAGAAATGAAGAGCGCGATGTCACTCTCCTCCTCGAAAAAGAAAAAGAATAACAGCAGCATCACAACAACAACAACAGATTCATCCGTGGAAAACAACAACGTTAACGACGACGACAGAAATCTCGCACCAACGAAAACTTCTTCAATTATGAATACTCAAAAGAACGTCCCGAGAGTGCAATCCTCGGACGCTTTCTTCTTGGGCAAAGGTGACTTTCTCAAAGTCGGCGAGGAACCGTTTCAACCAGATCCAGACGATCCATCTATTCGGCCGTTTCGAAGCGGATTTGAGCTGGATAAGAAATCGTTCGAACAAAAAGACGTTGAGTTTTTGGATTCGCCGAACGAACAACGACGACCGAAAACGCCCGAGCAGTTGATTTCTCTGCAAAAGCAAAAGAGCTCGATTTTGCCAGCTTTGTTGAATTGTTCTGGGGTCGTTCAAGACGCGTGCAATGCCATCGTGGACGACTCGTTCAATCGATGTTTTCAAATGAAAGACCAAAGGCCGTGGAACTTCAACTTTTACTTGTACCCTCTGTGGGTGGTTGGCTTTGTCATCAGACACTGCATTTTACTGCCGTTACGATTCACGTGGTTGGTCTTATCGTTAGTTCTGTTCTTCTTGTTGTTCTTTATCGTCCATTACACTTTGCCGGAAAAGAGAGCGCAAGTGGTGAAGAGAAAGTTGTTGGAGTATTTAGCCGCGGCTTTCGTCATGTCGTGGACGGGCGTGATTAAATACCACGGACCGAAACCAACGAGGAGAGGCGGGTGCGTGTACGTGTCCAATCACACGTCCATGATTGATTATCACGTGGTCGCGCAAGTGTCTTTGTTCGCGTGCATCATGCAGAAACACCCCGGGTGGGTTGGGTTTATTCAAAACACCGCGTTGAAAGCAGTCGATTGCATCACGTTTAATCGAACCGATATCAAAGATAAACAAGCGGTATCGAGACGATTGAAAGAACACGTCAGAGATCCCACAAAGTTACCGCTGTTGATTTTCCCAGAAGGCACGTGCGTGAACAACGAGCACTGCGTCATGTTTAAACGAGGTGCGTTTGATTTAGGCGTCCCGGTATGTCCAATTGCGATTAAGTACGATAAAACCTTCGTGGACGCGTTTTGGAACTCTCGGAAACAAAGCTTTACCGCGCACTTGATAAAATTAATGTCCTCGTGGAGCGTCGTCGCGGACGTTTGGTTCATGGAACCGCAAACTATTGGAGAAAACGAAACGAGCATAGAATTCGCCGAACGCGTTCGGGCAATGATTGCGAAAAAAGCCGGCTTAAAAATGGTCGCTTGGGACGGAATGTTGAAATATTATCGACCGCATCCTCGCGAACGCACCGCGAGACAGAAAATTTTCGGCGAAAGATTTCAAACCATTCTCTCCACTCTTGGGTTCTACCATCACAGTCACAGCAGTCGAGAGATGAGTTACTCCGAATGATGATAGAGAATATTAATAATCAAACACACGTAGCAACACAAACATATAGTAGAAAAGAGAGTTGTAAAAATAAAGCATATATATAAGTAGCAGACGACAAGTGTAACTTCATCACAATGCCGGCGCGCGTGCGCGTGTGCGCGTGTCTAACTACATTTCATATCATTGAGGCAGAGCGGCAGTCGCTTGTATCTCCACTAACAGTTGCACGCCTTCCTGTTTATACACCATGTTACTCTCCACGCACGCTCGCACCGGTTTCCCATCTTTGATCCACTCGTTGTATACCTCGTTCATCCCCGCGTAGTCGTTTTTGATATCTTTCACCCAAATCATGCACTGCAACAAGTTCGTCTTATCCGTCCCGGCGAGCGTTAACAACTGGTCGATTTTATCGCACGTTTCTTTCGTTTGCGCTTTGATATCCGGGCCTCCGCTCCCGACTTGACCGCTTAAATACACCGTGTTGTTGTGAATGACAATCTGCGACAACCGTGGATCTGCCGGGCCCAGTCGCTGAATGTTGTTGTTTGCGTTCGATTGTGTTGTAACACTCATCGTTCTCGTTCTCGTTCTCGTTCTCGTTCTGAGTGACGATGATGATGATGATGATGATGATTGTTTTTTCTTTACGACGACGAATGCGACTTTTGACGACGACGAAGAAGGAGAAGTTACGGCGAACATTTACGTTCTCGTTGTCGTTGTTATATCTGTCGTCTTCGGCTTTGAAGAGTCCAAAAAAAACTCGCCGCGCGTAAATAATAAGTGAAGAGACATCTGAGTTTTAAAGTCCGTATCTTTTCCATTCCTGCATTAAAAGACACACTTCTTTCACGCGAAGAAGAACGACGATGACGATGATGACATTATCGTCACCATCGTCTGGTAGTAGGAGTGTTGCTGCTGCTGCTACTGCTCGCGATGAATCGTCGCTGAGAACGAGAAGACATCATCATCGTCGTACAACGAATAATAATAAACCATCATCGAGAAGAAGAAGAAGAAGAACAATCATCATCACGCGGAGTTTTTTTAACAACAACAACAACAACAAGAAAGAAGAAGAAGACAGCGGAGACTTCATCACCAATCTGGTCGGGAAACTCTTCCCGGGGATGTTAGACGACCCAGAACCAGCCGGGTTGAAACGAATGACGAGGGAGGAGTGGCCGGACCAATGGCCGGCGAATTGCGAGGAGTTTTTAGAACCGATGTCTGATATCGACGATACGAGAGAGTTGCGTTTAGTTCGAAGAGTTCTGAAGCAGACGCAAATGGAGTCGAAAAGATTGGGCATCGCGTACGACGCGGAGACGCACGGATGGAGTGGGTCGAGTTTCCACACGCAATTAGATGGACAAGGGTGCGGTTTGTTAATAGCGGAGACAACCGACGGGGTGGTGTTTGGCGGTTATAATCCAAAAGGTTGGGTCGGATACGGAGAGTGGGCGGACGCAATCAGCGCGTTTTTGTTCGTGTACGCGAGAGGTACGAAAGAGAATCCAACGAAGTGCGCGAAAATCGGAGGCAGCGGAATGGCAATCATCGACGAGGCGGGTAAATCGCCTCAATGGGGACCGGATGGTTTGAAAATCCAGCTCGAATCGAAAATGGCCGCGAGTCGACTCGGCACGTACTACGGCAATGACTCAGACCCGGACGTTTCGACGAGTTTATTCGGTACGGTTGGAGGTGGCAGAGGATCGTCCAAAAGTACGACCGTGCGCTTGAAGAGTTTAAGAGTGTACGTGAAACTCGAAGACTCGGAATTGGAAAAGAACTACAGACCAAACGCGTTGCAGTTTCAAGAAGGCGAGCTCGAGAAACTCAGAGAAAACGATTGATAAAATTTTGAGAGTTTCGTTCAAATTGAGTTGTATTATTAATACTGACAGTGCTTTTGTGCGTGTTGTTATGCGGCGCGCGTACGATTGTCTCTCCTATTATGTGTTGATGATGGTATAAATAATATTGGTAATTTTTTTTTACAAAGAGACTCGTCGTGCGTGAGAGGACTTATCTCTCTGCTCTGTTTTCACGTATCATACACACGCAATAAATAATAATATTGTTTTTTAGTTTTTTAAAGGAAGAACAACAACGCTTTCGAAAATATTAAGCCTTGGAGTCGAGTTCTTTGTCGAAGTTGTACGCGTTTCCGCCGTGGTGGGAGGTGTCCAAACCAATTTCTTCCTCTTCGACGGGAACGCGAAGCATGCCGGCGTACTTGAGCGCGCCGAACAAAACGGAACTGGTGAATCCGACCCAAGCGATGATGGCGAGAACGCCGGCGATTTGGTTGCCGAGTTGTTTACCGCCGCCTCCGTATAAAGCGCCGTAGTCGTCGGCACCGCCTTCGGCTCCGTAGTCGTTCAAGACGTACTTTTGCTTGGCGAATAAACCGGCGGCGATGACGCCCCAAGCGCCGCAGGCACCGTGGACGGAAGAGGCATCGAGCGGATCGTCGATTTTAAGCTTCTTGAGAAGCGCGCTGAAACCGTAATAGATGGCTGCACCGATCGCTCCGATGAGCGCAGCGGCCCAGGGTTCGATTACGACGCAGTTACCGGTGATAGAAACGAGTCCGGCGAGGATCCCGTTACACATCGGCCCGACGTCCAAAGACTTTGTGAAGGCGTAGTGGATGGAAAGCGCCGTGACGCCGCCAGCCGCGGCGCCTAACGTCGTCGTCACAGCAACACGCGCGGCAGTTTCCATGTATTCAAACGCGAGCGTACTGACCGGATTGAAACCGTACCACCCGAACCAAAGGATAAAGGTACCGAGCGCGACCAAGACGGAGGAGTGACCGGGCATATCGATGCACTCTCCCGAGGGAGAAAATCGACCAGTTCTCGGACCGAGAAAGATAGCACCGACGAGCGCAGCTACGCCGCCAGTCATGTGAACGATCCCGGAACCGGCAAAGTCAATCATACCGTTCGCGCCGAGATACGGCTCAGTGCCGGTCCACGGAGATAGCCAACCGTGGTAACTCCAGCCCCAGTTGACGACGACTGGATAAATGACTCCAGTTAAGGCAGCCGTGTACGCTAAATACGCGCCGAATTTGCACCTCTCGGCGACGGCACCAGACACGATGGTCGACGCAGCAGCCGCGAACGCCCACTGAAACATCCATCCGGCATAGTAATGGCCAGAGTCGGCGTTCCCGAGTGGCGCGAGCTCCGCCGCTTTGTTCATAAAAACATCCGCGCCGTTTCCGACGAACCCGTTACAGTCGTCGCCGCCCGTGCACGAGTCCTTTGTCCCGTACGCGAGGTGGTACCCAATAAAATACCACACGAGCGCGCCGAGGCACCCATCCATTAGGTTTTTAATCAGGATGTTTTTCGTGTTTTTCGCGCGAACTGATCCGGCTTCGAGAAGCGCGAATCCAGCCTGTTAAAGTTAATAATACGACGGTTGGTGGTTGAGAAAGAGAGTCAGTCAAAATGTCAGTTTTTTTTTTCTTTCGAAAAAAGCCAACCACAAAAAAAAAATTAAGTTTTGCGGAAGCCTGAAAAAAGCAGTTGCAAAACGACGCTTCAATCGCCGTCGTTCCTGAGCACTTTTTTAAAATATCTCCCAAGCGACGCCAATTTGTACGGAAAAAAAAAGCGGATGATACGAGATGAAGAGGAAATCATCGCTTACCTGCATCAAAAACACCATGTACGCTCCGAGGAGCAACCACAAAGTGGTTAAGTTGCTTAAATTTGTATCGGCATCCGTCATGATGTCGTTGTTGTTCTCGTTCGTTGATAATAAATTTTGTTAATTCTTTTCCGTGTCTGTTCGTTAAACAATTATGAATTATGGATAATGATTATTGAGAAGAGTTTATGCACGCGCGGGTGTGAGTAAAGAAAGAAAGAGAGAGAAGAATAGTGTTCTTCTTCTTCTTGAACATCATTCGCGCGAACGACTGCAGAGAGAGAAAAAGACGATGCGCGCGCGTACCTGCAGTGTGTGTAAATGCTGCTTGTGCGGAATGTATAAATATTAATGACGTTTTCTGCAGAAAAGACGCAGTGAAAGCACTCTTTGAAACCGCTTTTTTGAAACGACGGAAGAGAAGAGAGTTGACTTTTTTTTTCCACCACAAACGCACGAGTTTTCATCTCATCTCTCGTTCGAGAAAAGAAAAAGAGATGAAGGGAAAATTTTCGACGAGTTCGCAAAAATAAAAAAAACTTGTCTGTGGGTGTCTGGAGGACAGAGGAGGAGGAAGGAAAGAGAGAGAGAGAGAAAAGCTTTCATAAAACAACACAAAACAGAAGGAAGAGAGAGAAAGAAAAAAGAAAAGAAAAATTATGCGTCTTCAACGTCGGTGTGGGTCTTGCGTGAAGAAGGTGATGAACACCTTAACGTCGACGACGGCTGTGATGGGAGGAGGAGTATCTTCGTCTTCGCGGAGAAGAAGCTCAGTCGGAGGCGCGTTTCTGTCGTCGTCGATTCTCGAAGAACAACAACAATTTCAACAACGTCGATCGATGGGTCTTTTTGCAACATCTTCATCTTCATCATCGTCTTCTGCTTCTGCTTCGGGGTTGGTAGGGAAGATGAGACTGATGTCTACTTCTTCTTCCTCGGATGATGGTGATGGTGACGAGGACGGCAAAGAGAGCACGTCAGTAACAACAACAGAAACAGAAGGAGGAGATACGTCCACCTCTCAAGAAGAAGAAGAGAAGGAGGAGATGAAGGCGAAGAGCGAAAGCGAGAGTTTAAGTGCGGCTACGACGACGACGACGACGACTTCTACTTCTACGCCGCAGAAGCGAACCCTTAAAAAATTCGTTCCAATGTTCAAACGTGCGAAAGAGGAAGGCTTAAAAGACGACTCGGGGCATCTAGGTTTACGAAACCTTCCGCAAGGCGTCGCCGCGAACGATCTCAGGAAATTGTTCTCCAAGTTTGGCGAGATTCGTTCGGTGAAGTCTATTCGCCCTGACGGTGAAAAACCGAGAGCGCATATCCGATTTCGATCTTTGGCGGATGCCGAGAAAGCGTTGGAGGCGTTACGAAGCGAGGAAGGAATTATGATTGGACCGAGTAAGACGCCCGCGGAGATAAAATGGGAAGGACGGCTTAAACGAAAAGAAGAAGGAGAGGCGGCTGGCGAGGGAGAGGAAACCTCACCCTCTTCCGAAGAAGATGTTGTTGGCGGCGACGATAAGAATCACGACGGCATGAGAAAGATTAAAGGAGAAATATACGATCCAACGAAGCCGAAGCAAAGTGAGGTTGTGGCTGAAATGCGACGCGAGAGGAAAGAGGGCTCGTATGTGGTTAGAAACACGAGGATCGTAAATACGCAGGAGTCTGAACCTTTAATACGAACAGTTCAAGAAGAAAAGGAGGAACAAACGAAAATGGTGGTACATAAAGATCCTCTGGAAGGTATTGATACGTCGGGCATGACCCCGTTAGAAATTCGAAAGTTGACTTTGCAAAAAAGACGCGAACAACGCCAAGAACACTTTGCGAAGCAAAAAAGAGTAGCAGAAATGAAACAGAAAGTCATGAAGGATATGAGAAGCGAGCGTCTAGCGGATGGAGCCATGAAAGCGAGAAGTTACGTGCCACGATACAAAAGAGACGGGGATGGGAATGCGCTCAGTGCGAGTGATACCGATGTCTCGTTGCCTTCGTTGCAAGTTCGCGACCAAAGAACACGAAGAGCCGCAGCGTTTGGTGGAAAAACGTTTGAACTGAGAAAACGTAACGCGGCTGCAGGCTCGGGGCAGCAGCAAGGTAGGCGAGAAAAGAATCCCGAAAACGATCGCATAAAGCGATTACTTCGGGAACGTGTTGATGCGGCAAAGAAGATGCAGACGGATGGTGTTGAACTCGACTACGACGTCGCCAGACTCGAGAAGGACATGCAGATGCGATTCGGTGAGTATACGAGTTGGCCGGTGGGTATGGACCAGAAACCGTGGATTTTTGGTGAAAAGGATCCAAACGAAGACGTATCACCGGGAGATTATTTAGATTCAAAGAAGGCTTTTGTGATGGAGCAATTGAACTTGACCTCAGATTCGCAATATGAAAGTTTAAAGAAGGATTCTTTGGAGGAGTTTGAAAAGATGCTCGCGAAGGAGAAGTATCGAACGGAATCATTCGGAGAATCGCCGGCGGAGGATGTCTTTGAGCACAGAAAAATCATGTTTGATATGGCTCGCAGAGCCGTCGACAACGAAAAAAATCCTTTGCATAAGTTTGCGCAAAGAGCTGCGTCCATTTTGGATGCCAATCCGGGATGGAGTTTCGGTAAGAAGAAAAAACTTTTCGATCGATTATCGATCGATGCCAAACAGTTCGACGATTGGGAAGAAGAACAAGATGAAAGTAGCACGAACCAGAAGCAATAACTAGTTTACAAATAGAACGCAATTAGCACCTCGTAGTCATTCAGCAATGTTTTCGTAATGAGAACTTTGATTAAATAGAATAAATAGTAATAATAAAACATTTGTACAGGGGTGTGACTTCCGGGAGCGCACTCATTTATTTACTCAGCAACGAGCGAACGGAAAACTTTTTGCTCCCAGGAGCTTCATTAACCAAACCACCCTCGATATCTCTACTTTTTGGCGACGTTTGTCCCGTGGTAGAAACTGCATCGCTTGCACCATAGCTAGATTTCGTTTGAATACCGAATCCACCAGTTTCTTGGGTGGAGGAAGCCCCTTTCCCGTTGGACGCTTCTCGGAAAAACGGAGCTTTTGGATCAAACGTAATACCGTGGTTGAACTTTGGCCCGTATTTCTGCGCGGTTTCCACCAAAATTGCCAACGCACAAACCGTCAAGCACACCGCACCGAGCATTTTATACGAGGAGGTATCAAACGCATCCAATTGTTCCCGCCGTGACTTCGGCGTCTCCTCTTCGAGAGCTCCCATCGCCGCCTCATCAGTGTCTTCGTCATCATCATCTCTCGCAGCGGAGACTTTCTTCGAGGATCTAGAAGCGTGTTTCTTATCAAATTTTCTGCCTTCGCGTTCAGCTAATACATCCTCGTAATCATCCGACTCCGAGTACGAAGAGCTCGATGCTACCGTGTCGTCTGATGCCGGAGAAGAGGAAGTCCAACTGCCAAACAACCTCGCAAAAATTCCTTTCTTCTCCTCCTCTGGAACGTGCTCGTACTCGTCGTAGTCACCATCGTCGTGATGCACGATAATTTTCCCGTGCTTTCTACTCGATGGTTTCTTGTTCAGCTTTTCGATTTTTCGAAGAATCGCTTGTCGTTCTTTTTCTGCTTCCGCGCCGTCTGAACTCTCCGTGATCAGAGGCTTGACCGATTGTTCCGAAGCTTTGTTGTTTACAACACCGGCTTGGGGAGTAAACTTCTTCGAGTGATCGCTAACATCCATCGGGACGTCGACTGAAGTCGACTTATGTTTGCCGAGTGCCGGTAATACGGTTGAAATCCAAGATCTCTTTTCTCGCGGTGCGCCCAACGTTGGAATCGCCAACGGAGGTTTCGGCGCCAACTCTTTCGGTACGCACGTGGAAATCGGTCCGACGTTGATAACACCTTCTCGATCTCTGCAAGTGTACCTATTGTTAAAAGCCCAAGCTCCATCGAAGATTTTTCCCCACTCGCCATTCTGAACAGCGTCGGCAGCCAAACCCTTCCACGTGTGAATCGGTTGCTGGAAATTCTTCGCTCCGGTGAACATGTAAAACATGTCTTTGACCTTGCGAACATCCCAACGCTCCAACGGTTGATTGAAATCTTCGGCGTGCGCAAACATCGAACGCATGGTCGTAACGTGCGACACATCCCAGTTGATAATATCCTTGTTAAATCGACTCGCTTTTTGGAACATATTCGACATATCCGTCACTTTGCTCGTGTCCCAGGCTCCGATAGGTTGGTTAAACGAGGTCGCACCTTCGAACATGTTATTCATGGTAATCACGTTACTCGTATCCCATTTCGTAATGTCTGCGTTAAAGTCTTTGCGATCTTTGAATAGATTTTCCATGTTGCGAATTTGACTTGTGTCCCAGTTTGGCATAGTGCCTCTTCGAGAGGTCTTCGCGTATTCATGACATTGACCATCAACCGGTGCTTCCTTCAAACAATCTTCAATACCAGCTTTAAACCAGTTGCATCCAGACACTGGCCCGTGAACGGACATGCCTGGGCACGAGAAACTTTCGAGGAAGTTCTGCGCGTCCTCAAAAATTTCGTGCGCAGCAGCTTCCGCTGCTGGACCTTTCCACAGCGACAAGTCAAAGTTGAAACTTTGCGCATGTTTGAACATGTACGACATGTCCGTAACTTGTCCGACATCCCAATTCCCAACATTTTGGTTGAATTTAAGCGCCGCGTAAAACATACCCGTCATATCTTTCACATTCTTCGTGTTCCACCGACTTAAATCTTGGTCGAAGGTTTGCGCTTCGTAAAACATGTGCTTCATGTTTGTTACCTGCGAAACGTCCCAGTTGGACAAGTCCTGGTTAAATTGCCTCTTGTACATAAAAGCACCGGCCATGTTCGTCACCTTCGACGTGTCCCATTCAGAGATGTGTCCGAAGTACGAATCCGTGCAATCACCTTCCGGAGACTGACGAAAGCACGCGGCCAAAGCAGTTTTGAATTGCTCCGGGTGCGAGAATCCGGGGTGGTTCGCCACCGGTTTCTGTCGTTGAGCGCTGCCGAGCATATCGACATCCGTGCGATCGACTTTCGGCTTGTCGTGAACGCGAGGATAGTCGTAATCGATAGAACCGTCTGGTTTTCTGTGCGTAATTTTTTCGACCGAAGCAGCTTGTTCCTCGTCCATCGTCGACGCTTTTTCTTTCGCGAGCCACGGATTGACGTCTTTTTTAGGCACGACTTTTTTAACCGCGTTTTGCTCCTCCTCGAGATCGTCGTCGATGATTTGTGCACCTTCTCCAGCTTTTGCAACGTTGTCTTCGTCTTTCCAGAAGCCTTCGTCTTCGTCGTCTTCGGAGACTTTCTTTGCAGGTGCGGATGATGACGCAGTAGCCGCACCGACAGACACAGACTTTTTGGCGTTCGGGGCAGTCATTCCCGCCGATTCCTTCACGTCGTCGTTGTCGTCGCCCAAATTCTCTAAATCTTCATCCTGAGACGGCCAAAATGCTTTTGGAGCTTCCTCCGCTTCATCCACTTCCACGGATTCTTGCTGTTTCGGTTGTCTTTCTTCCGCTTGCTGTTTAGGAGACGACAAACTTTTACCCTCGGTGACGAAAACATCCTTTTCCTCCTCGAAGCTCGCCGGCTGTTCCATTTGGACATTTTCCACTCGGCGTTGCTCTTGTCGTTCGTAGATATTGTTGTTGTTGTTGTTATTGTTATTGTTATTATTATTATTGTTATTGGTGGTGGTTTGAGCAAGCGCCTTTTGTACGATCAAGTCTGCTTTCATCGTCGCCTCCTCGAGCACTTTCTTCGCGACGCCTTCCGCTTTCTTCTTGGCGTTTTCAACGACGCGATCGACAATTTTTTGCGCGTGTTCGTCCGCACTCAGCGCACTCGCCGCATCCTGGTGAATATCTTTATTTTGTTGTTGTTGTTGTTGTTCTTGTTGTTCTTGTTGGCGTTGTTCTTGTTGACGTTGCTGGCGCTGTTTCTCTTCCGCCCGCGCTCTTGGATCCGCGAGCGCATTCGCCGGTACCGGCCAGCTCCCGCCCTCGTCGTTGTTGATCGTGTTGCCATCGCCATTTGAAGCACCATTATTCACAGTAAAAACATTAGCATTCTTCTTCTTACTCAACTCTTCTCGCTTCTCTCTCTCCGCGTCTTCTCTTTCCTTTTTCTCATCCTTCGAGCGTTGCATTTCTTTCGCCGCTTCTTGTTTCGTTTGCGTCAAAGACTCCTCCAAAGCTTTCTTTTCCCTCGCGGTCGCTTTCAATTCTTCCAAAAGCATCTGTTTTTTTACCACGGGGAGTAAAGCCTCCTCTTTGTT
>Ga0257106_1000272_pt1 | contig 32406 bp, 38 predicted proteins | sample LP_taG_3_FD_190177 | JGI IMG/M metagenome (GOLD analysis project Ga0257106, IMG submission 190177) | Marine microbial communities from Northeast Subartic Pacific Ocean, Canada - LP_J_2011_P26_10m | ecosystem: Environmental > Aquatic > Marine > Oceanic | place: Canada: Northeast Subartic Pacific...
TTTATTATTTTCAGCTACATTTTGACTATAAAATAAACCAGAATTATGTGGTATTAAAGTATTAAATGAATCTATATTAATATTATATTGATTAACAAAATTTTTAGCTTCTATAATATTTGATTCTATATTATAATTTAAGTTATTTATAGTATTTAAATCATCACTCATTTTGTTTTTAACATAATTAGCAGGTTCTTTATTGCTTATCATTCTTAACGGATTATCAAGTAATTGTATAATTTCTTTACTTTTTATTGGAAAAAATACAGACCTATCAATGGTAATATTTTTTTCATTTGCACGTCTATTTATTTCATTGTCTTCAAATCCCCACCCCCAATTGTTTGGAAAACCATTAAGTTTTTCAAAATCTTCACCTTTTATTGAAAATATCCCTCCCAATGCATAAGTAAAACCGTAAAAATGTTTTATAATATTTTTTTCTGTTTCAAAAGGTAACATATTTTTTTTACTTGGATAAGTATCTACATCATTAAAAACAAATGTTATATTTTTATAATCATTTGGATATTTTTTTTTAAGTATTAAAAACCCTATATTTTTTATTGCACCCCTATTAAATGGTCGCCCATCGTAGTCTTTTTGACAACTATAATAAATTTCATAATCATTGCTATCATAATCTTCTAATAATTCATTCATAACATTAGAAAAATTATTTTTTTCACTTTTTCTATTTCTATAAGGTACAATAAAAACAATTTTAGGAACACTCATAAAAAAATTATACTAATATATTATACTACTATAATTTTTAAAATAAATAAAGATATATAATATTACTAAATTAATTTATGAATATTTTTTTAGTATGACCTCCGGAATTAATACAGCTTTATGTAGTTCCAATTTTTTAAAACATTTATTTATTGTTACTTCACTTATTTTACTAATATTGTTAATAATTGTTTTACTAATATTTAAATTACAATATTGTGAAACAAAATATATTATACCAGCAGATATAGAGTGTGGAGTATTTTCTGGAATTAAATTATTTTTATCTATTTTATTTGCAATAAATTTACATAATTTTGTCAGTTCATTATTTATATTTAATTTACTACAATAACGTTCAATAAATGATAAAGGTGTTGTTTTATTTAATTTTATTATATCATCACTTGCATTTTCTCTATCTATTTCATTTATAATACTTAAAGCATTTTTACAACCTTTTGTTGCACTAGTATTATCCAAATTAAATATATCAGCTATTTCTTTTGCTGTTCTTGGGAAATTATTTACTCTACAAGAAATATAAATAGACGCTGCAATAATACCATCACGATTTAATCCTCTAAATGTTTTTGTTTCAGAAATTTGTTTATGATACCGCATTGCATCATCTACTATCATTTTTGGTATTCCTGCATTTTGTGACATAATATTAATAAATTGAAATTCATCATATTGTGATTTTTCTTTATAAGGCATTGATTGCCAATCTGTATAACGCTTAATTTTATGCATTTCATAACTTGTTTTACCTTGACATAAAATTTTACAACTATATGATGATTCCCGTAATAAAGGATTTATTGGCATTCCACAACGCGTAGGATCACTACTTCCATTATCATCTGCACCATAATATCTCCATTCCGCTCCTTGATCTAAATTATCTTTATAAATAATTCCACATTTATTATTTGGACATACTAAAAAGTTATCTTCTCCTATGAATAATTGATTTTTGCATAAACTACAAAATTCATTTTGAATATTTTGTATAAAAATATTTTCATGTTTAGAAGGAATTCTATATACACATACCAATTTTTCTTGTTTATTACTATCAAATTCTTCATCAAATAAATTCCACATTTTTTTTAAATTTTTATTTAAACTATTATTTTTATTTTTTTGAGTCACTGTTTTATCATATTTTAGTTTACTTTTTTCAATTTCCATTTTTTATGCTTAAAAATATCTAGTAATATATTTTTAAATATATTTATTTTAAAATATCAATTTAAAAATAAATATATTTATTTTGTATATATTTAATATATATTAAATTTTATTTATATATATTAATATGGAAGAAGATAATATTACAGATAAAGATGAATTAATTAAAAAACTTAAAGAAAAAAACTATTATTTAGAAAATGAATTAAAAAATTATAATAAAAAAGATAATGATGATAATGACAGCGATAATGATGATAATGACAGCGATAATGATGATAATAACAGCGATAACAACGATAACGACGATAAAGACGACGATAATGACTATGAGCATCTTGATAGTGATAATAATAGCGATATTGAATCCAATAGTTCAGAAGATGATGAAAAAATAGATAAATTAATTAAATATAATTTACCCAATAATTTAGATAATTATTATAAAACATATATTGATTTGATTAAAATTTTATCCATCGAATCTTCTAATTTACATTTGGAATATGATAAATCAAAATTTGAATCTATTTCATCATTATTTATTACAAAAACTACAGATTTACAACATGGAGGTTCGTCTAATTTATTATCTGATTTTTTTAATAAAACATATAATAGATTTTTTAATAAAGACATATTTAATACTAATTATAACAATATTAAAATATTAAATGAATTTAAAAATTTTAATATTAATCAAAAAGATAATATTTTAAATGATTTTTTAAATTGTTTTAAATTCTCAAATGATATTAATTATGAAACATTACAACCCATTGATTATTTTAAAATGATTAAATCTAGTAATTATAATCAAATTACAATAATATCAAAAAACTATAATAATTTCATAGAAAAATATAAATTTGAAAAATTTAATTTACTTTTAATACAAAAATATAGCTCTAATTTTGAATTAATTAATTCAAGATATAGTAGAATAATTAATTTAGGCTATAATAAATTTTATATTATAAATCAAAATATTTTAAAAATAATTGAGGAATACTTTAAAAATTTACATGAATTATTAACTCATGAATATATAGAAATTAAAAAAGATGAAGAAAATAATAATTTTAATATTAAACTACTTGAAAATTTTTACACTGAATCTCAAACTATTTTAAATAAATTATATGAAAATATTTATAATAATATATTTGTTATTATTAAAAAATATTTTAATAAAAATATTAATCTTATTTTAGATGAAAAATATGATAAATCAGAAGAAGAATTTATTTTAATAGATTCATTAAAAATTTATATAGATAAAAAAATAAATTTAGATGGAAAAGAAAACGAAAAAGAAGAGGAAGAACAAGTCATAAAAGAATCCGAAGATGAAAAACTCGAAGATGAAAACTCTGAAGATGAAAAACCCGAAGATGAAAAACTCGAAGATGAAAAACTCGAAGATGAAAAACTCGAAGATGAAAAACCCGAAGATGAAAAACTCGAAGATGAAAAACCCGAAGATGAAAAACCCGACGATGAAAAACCCAAAGATGAAAAACCCGAAGATGAAAAACCCGAAGATGAAAAATCCGAAGATGAAAAACCTCAAGACGAAGACCAAGCCAAAGTTCAAGATAAAGAACAAGACAAAGTTCAAGACGAAGAACAAGCCAAAGATGATGAACAAGTCCAAGAACAACCTAAACTTCAAGAACAATCTAAAGATGAAGAAAATTCAAAAATAATAAATAAAATTTTAGGAGGGAAAAAAAAAAGTATTAAAAATAAAAAATATAAAAAATAATTATTTTTTATAAATCATTTATATCTAATTTTTTTAATAAATTATTACTATAAATTAAACTTCCACTTGGTTTATATGTTTTAATATCTTTATAATCATTATTTTTTTCTTTACTAGAAGATGATGATGCTTTATTTTTAGTATTAAACATTAAATCATTTATATTAGTAGAATCATTATTATTATTATTATTATTATTATTATTATTATTATTATTATTATTATTATTATTAGAATCATTATTATTTATTATTAAATTACCATATTCATCTACTGCTTGTCCTGTCTTTTTTTTTATTTCATTACGCACATATGTAGGAACCCAATGTCTCCAACTAATAAATAATAAATTTGGATGTGTATATCGCACAATAAAACCATTAGTTCTTAATTTCTCTATTACAAATGCAGTACAATCTTTATGATCATATTTTGGTATTCCTATCATCATTTCAGGAACTAAATACCAACAACACTGATCATTTATTAATTGTTTTGATACATATTTTATTTTATTATGTATTCGTACTAAAATTTTATTATAATTTGCTAATACATTTAAATCTTGTTGTTGTTTTTTACTATATAATTCGTCTATATTTAGTTTTAAACTTTCATCTTCATTATCGGCTTTATTATTAAAATTATAAAAAAAATCGTTACTCATTATTAATAATATATTATTTTAATAAAATATTATTAACATAATATATTAAATTAAATATTATTTATTAAATTATTATAAATAATACTTATATTTTGAATGTCTAATAATAATAATAATAATAATAATAACAATAATATAAAACATATTGTATTAAGTGGTGGTGGACCGGTTGGAATAGTTCAATATGGTATATTAAAACATTTAAGTTTGGAAAATATAATTAAATATGAAAATATACAATCTATTTACGCAACTTCTATTGGCGGATTTATTGCTTTATTATATTTGCTAAATTTTGACTGGGATTGGATAGATGATTTTATTGTTAAACGTCCATGGGAAAGTTTAACAAATTTCACTTCATATGACTATATTAATATTTTTTATACTAAAGGATTGTTAAATAGTGACTTTATTTTAAATGCTATTAAACCACTTTTATTGGCAAAAGATTTAAGTTTAAATATAACACTAAAAGAATTATATGAATTTAGTAATATTGATTTACATTTATTTACTACAAATGTAAATGATTTTAAAAAAGTAGATGTAAATTATAAAACTTATCCAGATATTAAATTGTTTGAGGCATTAACAATGACTTGTGCTATTCCTGTTTTAATAACACCAATGTTTTATAAAGAAACTTATTATTTAGATGGATGTATTTTTGTTAATACACCATTTTACGAATGTTTAAAAACTGAAAAATGTAATAATAAAGAAATATTAACATTAGTAAATGATAAAGATAAACCAATTGATGTAAAAAATCCATTTTATAAAAATTATAAAACTAATAATACTAATATTAAAGAATTAACTGAAGATATTAATCTAATAAATTTCTTAATTTATTTATTAAAAATTATATTCAATAAATTACTTGTTAATGAACATAATAATACTAATATAAATATAAAAATAAAAAATAAAATAAATATTGGTCTTAATATACATCATGTTGATATAAAATACTGGACTTATGTATTTACTCATTCAAAAGAACGAAAATATTTGATAAATTTAGGAGAAAAACAAGCAAAAAAATATATAAAAAAAAAAAATAAAAATACAAGTATTAATATTGATAATATTGATAATATTGATAATATTGATAATATTGATAATATTGATAATATTGATAATATTGATAATATTGATAATATTGATTAATCAATTGAAGATTCTAAAAATTCTATTAATTGTTCTTTTTGTACTTTCGCATAATAATGATAAGTTGTACCTTTATAAAATAATTTAACCGTTGGATATGCTTCTATATCATATTTATCTGCTATATTTGGATTTTGATCACAATCAACTTCTGTAACTATTACTTTATAATTATTATTTATTAAATTTTCTTTATTAATATAAGTTTTAAATTTATTCCATTCAATTTGTGCACTTTTACAATGAGGACACCAATCTGTTCTAAATAAAACCATTAAAATATCATTTTCATTGAATTCTTTGGAATTACCAATTAATTCTTTATTTAATTGATGTGATTTATTTATTTCATTATATATTAATTTATTATAAATATAATATGCTAAACAAATAAATATTGTTAAAATACTTATTACCAATAACATAAAACTTTTATTTGTCAATATTAATCTTAAATTAATTTTTAATTCTTCAAATAAATTTGAAACATTAGTTATTATATCAAACATAGTATTAATATATTAATATATTAATACTAAATTAATAATAAATAATTTACTTAAAATATTTATTATTAATTTTTTTATTTATTTAATATAAGTTTAAATATAATCATGAAAAAAAAATCAAAAACTATTAAAGTTAAAAATAATACTAAAAATATTAGAAATATTATAAATATTAGAAATACAATCAAATCAAAAAAAACTTTTAATAAAAAAGATTATAATAGTGGAGATGGAATGTTAACCAATGTATGGGGTCCTAGTTTATGGCATTATTTGCATGTTATTAGTTTTAATTACCCCAATGAACCTACTAAATTACAAAAGATAAAATACAAACAAATGTTATTAAATTTTCAATTTACATTACCGTGTAAATATTGTCGTATTAATTTAAAAAATAATTTTAAAAAATTCCCTTTAAATAATAAAATATTTGAAAATAGAAATAATTTTTCGCGTTATATTTATAATTTACATGAATTAATTAATAAAATGTTGGGAAAAAAATCGAATTTAACTTATTGTGATGTGAGAGATCGTTATGAACAATTTAGATCTAGGTGTGTTATTGAAAATACTAAAATTTTTAAATATAAAGAAAATTTCAATAAAACAAAAAAGAAAGAAAAAGGTTGTACAGAACCATTATATGGTAAAAAATCTAAATGTATTATCAATATTGTTCCTCAAGAAAAAAAATGTAAATCATTTAACATTGACAAAAAATGCTTAAAACATAAATAAATAATACTTAAATTTTAGTATCTTATAAATTTAGTATTATTTATTTTATAATGTTATAATATAAAATAAATAATGAACAAAAGAATTAAAACTAGACGCGGAAAAAAAAGAACTAATATTTTAAAAAGAACCGCTTCTAAAACAATGAAAAAATTAAGAATAATAAATAGTAAAATTATGAAACAAATAAAAAAATTAAATTTATTAAAAAAAACAAAAACACGTAAACATAGAGGAGGAGGATGAGGTTTAAATATTGCTTAAGTATTTAAATTTAATAATAATACTTAAAATGACAATTTAATGTTAACTTGCTAACTTATTGCAAAACTTTAAATTTGAGAAAAAGTATATTTAAAAAATTATTTAAAATATAATTTAGTATAATTTAAATAATTTATTACATTCCAAATGTGCTAAAATCACTTAATACTGGTCTTGGTAATGCTGTATTTTCATATCCTTGTTCGTATGCTGGTACTTTTTTACATTCATAGTTGGATTCCGGACATCTTGCACAAGGAGGACATGGAGGGATTCCATTATTATTATTATTTGTATTATTATTTGTATCATTTGTATTTTGAGATAATAATGTATTAGTTCTTGAATTTAATTCATTGAAAGTATTTGTTATTGGATTTTTTGAAATATCTTTATTATTTTTAGAAGATATATTTGTAGCTTTATTTGATAAAGAATTTCTGGCATTTGTATTTGCCATTGTTGGTGTTATATTTGGACCAAATAATGCTTCGTTATAGTTAACAGGATTCATAGAATTTAATGGATTTACTACTGGATTTGATGGTATGTTCATTGCAGTTTCAAAATTACTATAATAAGGTAATGAAGTATTAAATCCTGACATTCCAATCCCTCCTTGCATCATATAAGTATATAACTCAGGAGTCATGCGCGGGTATCCACCGCTTATACCCGAACCCGAACCTCTAAACATATCATTAAAATTAATATTACCATGCCAACCTGTAGTTGGTGCTGTAGAACTTGAAAGACCTCTAGCCGTAGGAATAGATCCTTTTAATTCACCATTAACAATAATATAATCTTTATCTAAAATTAAATTAAATCCTAATTTTCTATTTAAACCAGAAACATCATAAAAATACCCAGAAGAATCAATAACCATTAAAATATTAGTTGTTCCCGATAAATCTTTATTTTTTTCTTCTGTAGTAGCATCTGTTCCAACTGGACGACTACTTAAATCATATGTTTCCATTAATTGTAAATTATATAAATCATATGAAATATCATTAGTTGTAGCAGGAGAAATAGCAGTAGCAGGAAAAATAGCAGGAGCTATTTGATATAAAAATGCGTTATATGATAAATCTTTACCTACTTTATTACGAAAATTAAAATTACCACTTGATTCTAATTCACTAATTACAGAAGGATAAGGCTTACTATTTAAAACATATCTTTTTGATTCATTTAATATTAAATAAGTTCGATCTAATTTATTAGGTACTCCACCTATATTTGTAAATTTATTAGTAATCGTAGGTTGAAATCCTTTTAATGCAAAACCTTCTACATTTTTTTCCATCATTAAATAAGACATTGATGATGCAATTACTAAAATTAGAAGTAAAATTATTATCAAATTATTATTTTTAAAATTGAAAGCCATTACTTATATTATAATAAGTATATAATAAAAAAGTTTATATTGTTTAATTATGGAAAATAATAAAGAAACAAAAGAAACAAAAGAAACAAAAAAAACTAGAATTATTAAACCTAAAATAACATTACAACGTTTTTACAACAATGAATCTCATCAATTTGAAATAGGTATAGATGAAGTAGGTCGAGGACCAATGTTTGGAAGAGTTTATAGTGCTGCAGTAATTTTGCCTAAAAATGAATATTTTAATTATGAATTATTAAAAGATAGCAAAAAATTTAGCTCATTAAAAAAAATAAATGAAGTTGCCCAATATATTAAAGATAATGCATTAGCTTATAGTGTTCAATATGAAGATGAAAAAACGATAGATAAAATTAATATTAGAAATGCTACACATTGTGCTATGCATAAAGCAATAACAAATGTAATTACTAAATTTGATAAAAATAATAAAACTTTATTAAATTATTCTAAAAAATCAGAAAATTATTATTTACTTGTTGATGGTAATGATTTCAAAAGTTATACATATATGAATGAATCTAGTTCTTTAATAGAACAAGTTAATCATATTTTAATTGAAGGTGGTGACAATAAATATTGCTCAATTGCTGCTGCATCCATAATAGCTAAAGTAGAAAGAGATGCATATATTAAAGAATTATGTGATTGTTATAAAAAATTAGATACTTATTATTCTTTAGAAAAAAATAAAGGTTATGGAACAGCAAAACACATGGAAGGTATAGACAATTATGGTATTAGCCCTTGGCATCGCACTACTTATGGTCGATGTAAAGAAGCAATTATTAATGAAGCAGAATTTTATTTATAAATTATTACTTTAATGTTAGCGGATACCATTTATACCACAAATCTAATTTATCTCCATAATATATATATAACATCACATCATTGTCCGTGTATCTTTATCCAAATGTTTTAAAATAATTATATAAAGATCTTCTGGTAGCAAATAAAACAATGTTTCTTTATTCATTATTTTATTTTTTCTTTTTATTGTTTATTGTTTATTGTTGTAAAAAAAATAATATTATATTTTTTTTATCAAATTTTTTTACAAGTAATTCTTATTTATTAGTTATATCTAATATGAAACCTTTTGCCGGAGGCGACGACTCCAATCATTCTTGAAACTCTTCGTCTTATTATTCTTAAGATAATTCTTATTATTCTTAATAAGAAGTGCCTTAATACTGTCATTTTCTTCCTTTAAATGCTCAATTTCTTTTTGAGCATCAACACTGAACTTGCGCTTCTTGTTTTCCTTCTTTGACCTTGAACGAGTAAAATGTTTGCTCTTATTGTGATCCATCTTATAATATTCATAAATCACATCTTCTTCGTTGTCACTTTCTTCAAAATCATAATTTTCATCCTTTGAATCATCTGCTTCACTACCGCTTTCATATTCACTATATGAATCACTGTTAAATTCACTACTACTAGTTCCTTGTTCCACAGTATATGAATAATCAAAAACTTCCCCATCTTCGTCTTCTACGTCTACTTCTACTTCTACTTCATCTTCATCTTCATCTTCATAATTTTCATAACTTTGATTTGAAACTTCATTCTTATATTCGTAATCTTCTTCAAAATCTTCTTCAAGTTTAACATAAAATTCTACATCCCAATAACTGGGATCGTCATAAACCATCTTACACTTATTTTCTTCAATAGCTTGATAAAACCAATATGCACTATTGTTATTATACCATTCTTCTACTTCAATAATTGCATGACAAAAATCATTACTAAATAAATAATTAGAACTAGGATTTGTAGTATTACCTTCATTTGGCTTAATTTCTACATTTTTAATTGAAGCAATATTATAGTAATCAAAATAATGATAAATCTTTGACAAATCACTTGGAATTACATAATCAGGAATAAGAATAATCTTCTTATTAAAAACCTGATAATAATTGGTATCGGGAATGCTAGACATTGACATTACTTTGTTATATTGTATCATTTAAAAATAAAAAAATTTTGTTATCAATTTTTTTTTCTATTAAAAAATATTTTTATTTTATTTAATTAAAAAATGATAATTTTTATAGATTAATATAGTATTTTAAAAATAAATAGTATTTATTAAATACTATTATAATGAAAATATTAGTATTTGATACAGAAACAACAGGATTACCAGAAGACAAAGCCTCCATTTATGAAGTAAACAAATATCCTCATATTGTTCAATTAAGTTATATATTTTACGATGTTAGTAATAATAATGTGATTGTAAAAGATGATTATATTAAATTAAATCCATCAATAGCAATTTCTGAAAAAAGTTTAGAAATACATGGTTTAAATCATGAATATTTAAATGCTCATGGCACTCATATTATACCTGTTTTGAGAGAATTTAATGAATTTTTAGATAGATGTGATATTGTTGTCGGGCATAATATTTCGTTTGATAAGCGTATGATATTTGTAGAATGCTTAAGACATAAAATTGATCAAAAATTTACAAAATATGAAAATAATGTAAAAATTACAAAACATGAATATTGTACTATGAAAAACACCAAAGAATATTGTAATATTGTAGCATTGACTAAAACTAATAAAACGTTTATTAAACAACCAAAATTAATTGAATTATATACTACTTTATTTGCAGATGAACCTATTCCAAAAGAATTACATAATTCACTAGTAGATATTTTATGTACATTACGGTGTTATATTAAATATGTTTATAATACTGATATTGCAAAAACAAATGAAAAAATTTATGAACTATTTTTACAATTGAAATAAAGAAGATAAATAATATATTTAAAAAACAACTTAAAGAAATTCAGCCCTAAAACCCTATTTTTTATTTTATTACCATTTATCATAATAAAATAAAATCTCTTATTAAAGGTGTAAAAAAAAATAAAAAATAATTTCATAATTTTTTTGGGTTTTGGACATTTATAAATGTCCATTTTTGATATGGGCTAGCCTTTATATAAAATAGAACGATTTTTCACTTTTTAACAACTTTTGTTATCATTAACGTAATAAAATTGTAGTTTTTAACTAAAAAAAGTTGTTACCATACAAAAATATATTAATTTTTAAAACAATTTAGGCTCTTTTTTAGTCACTATATATATAATGACATTTAGTGACAAAAACGAGCAAAACGAGCAACAAATCTTTATTTGCAAACTATGTGACTTTAAAACGTGTAAAAAAAATAATTATAATAGACATTTACAAACCCTTAAACATAAAAAATTATCAAATAGTGACATAATAGTGACAAATAGTGACAAAAACGAGCAAAAAGAGCAAAAAGAGCCAATATATAATTTTGAATGCGATTGTGGTAAGAAATACAAATATAAACAAGGGCTTTCGTATCATAAAAAAAAATGTAGCTCGTTGAATAATACAACTTTAATAACAATTGAGGATAAAAAAGAGATAATAGGATTAAAAGAAGATAATAAAGAATTGAAAAATATGGTAAAAGAACTTATAAAAGAAAATGCAAAACACCAATTACAAATAAGTGAGCTAATACCAAAAATAGGTAATAATAATATAATAAACAATACACAAAATAATAATCAAAAATTTAATATTAATGTATTTTTAAATGAACAATGTAAGGATGCAATTAATATGAGTGATTTTATTAAATCACTAGATATTACAATTGAACAATTGCATTTTACAAAACAAAATGGTTTGATACAAGGTTTAAGTAAATCAATAATAGAAAATATGAATAAATTAAGTGTTTATCAAAGACCAATGCATTGTACAGATAGTAAGCGTGAAACATTATATATAAAAGAAGACAATGAATGGAAAAAAGATATAAATAAAGAAAAAATAAAAGGTGCAATAAAAAAAGCATCATCTAAAAACTTCAATGCATTAATGGATTGGAAAAATTTAAACCCTGATTATATGAATAATGAAGATAAAACTGATTATTTTACAAAAACAATATCAACAATAGGAAAACCAACTACAAATATAGATGAAAAAATAATAAAAAATTTATGTAAAGAAACTTATGTAAAAGAAAGTTAATTTATTGTTTATTTTTTTGAATAGGTTTTATACAAAAATTATTATCACGATTTGCCATATCTATTTTTTTTAATACAACATCATAATTACATTTTGACATATTTACATGACACCATCTACCAATTAATCCAAATTGTTGTTCATTATTTTTTGTAAATTTAGATAAAAGTTCTGTGAAATTAGTCAATTTATTAATAAATTTAAACATTCTATAAATTTATTAATATATTATTAATAAATTTAAACATTCTATAAATTTATTAATATATTATTTTTTATTATTTTATTTCAATTTTTAAAATAATTTAATTATCCACTACACATCAAACATCCATCACCTTCTTCTTCTTCTTCTGCTTTATTATTTGAAATATCCTTTTTAATAGGTTCAATTGTAAATTGTTGTGCTTGATGTTTAGCTTTTCGTCGTAAATAATAAATTCCTGTTTTAAGTCCTGCTTTCCAACTATAAAAATGCATATTTGTTAATGCACTTGGATTAGGATCTTCCATCCATAAATTTAAACTTTGTGATTGACAAATATATGCACCTCTATCTCGTGACATACTAATCAAATCCTTCATACTCATTTCCCATACAATTTTATATTTTTCTTTCATTTTTTCGGTTAAACCTTCAATAAATTGAACACTTCCTTTATTTGCAATAATGTTGTTTTTAATTGTACTATTCCACATATCTAATTTCAATAAATCTTCTACTAAATATTTATTTACCATAACAAAATCACCTGCTAATGTTCTTCTACTATAAATATTACTGGTAATTGGTTCAAAACATTCATTATTTCCCAAAATTTGACTGGTACTAGCAGTTGGCATAGGCGCACATAATAAACTATTACGACAACCATATTTAATAATATTTTGTTTTAATGTTTCCCAATCATAACGACCTTTACTAGGTTCTATATTCCACATATCAAATTGTAAAATTCCCTCACTTAATGGTGAGCCTTGAAATGAACTATACGCACCTAAATAATGTTTTTTAAGATTATCAATTTCAGCTTTAACTGGTTTCATTTTATCCAAACAATATTGAATTTTTGTATCACTATTTTTAGCATTCACACTGGATGCATCACTAACATTATAAATACTATATTCTCTACATTCCGGATTATTATCTACAAAGCTCCAATTATTAGATTCATATTCGGTTTTTAAGAACATCAAATCTTCAAGTCGTTCTTTACTAATTTCATAGCTACACGTTAATGCTGCAAAATAAATTGTTTCAAAAATAAGTTTGTTAATTTCTTTTGCTTCGTCTGATGTAAATGCTAAATCCATTTTTAAAAATACATCTGCTAAACCCTGAATCCCAATCCCAATAGGACGATGTTTAAAATTAGAACGCCGGGTTTTAACCGTAGGATAAAAATTAATGTCAATAATATTATTTAAATTTGTTACCAGAATTTTAGTAATTGTTTCTAATTTTTCATAATCAAATGTTTTATCTTCTTTCACAAACATCGGCAATCCAATTGAAGCCAAATTACATACTGCTGTTTCGTTTGCGTCTGAATATTCTATAATCTCTGAACACAAATTGCTGCTCTTAATGGTACCAAGATTTTTTTGATTTGATTTATTATTTGCAGCATCTTTATATAATAGATATGGTGTTCCGGTTTCCATTTGAGAATCTAAAATTTTAATCCACAATTCACGTGCATCAATTTGTTTATTAAAACGCCCTTCTTCTTCATATTGTAAATATAATTTTCTATATTTATCTCCATAACAATCACTCAATCCAGGACATTTATCTGGACAAAATAAAGACCAAATTTTATTTCCCATTACACGTTCCATAAATAAATCACTTAACCATAGTGCATAGAAAAGGTCACGACATTTAGATTCTTCATCTCCATGATTCTTTTTAAGCTCTAAAAACTCTTCAACATCTGGATGATGGGGTTCTAAATAAATAGCGAAACTGCCATTTCGTTTTCCGCCCTGATCTACATAACGAGCAGTTTTATTAAAAACACCTAACATTGGAATGAGTCCATTTGAAACGCCATTTGTTCCTCTAATTTGTGAGCCACTTGAGCGAATATTGTGAATATGTAATCCAATTCCGCCAGACCATTTTGAAATTTGCGCACATTCTTTAACTGTATTAAAAATGCCATCAATAGAATCATCTTCCATACCAATTAAATAACAAGAACTGAGCTGTGGTCTGGGTGTTCCTGCGTTAAAAAGAGTGGGAGTTGCATGAATGAAATATTTTTGTGACATATAATCATATGTTTCTTTCACTTTTTCCATATTTACTCCATGAACAGTAAGTGAAACACGTAACCACATATGTTGGGGACGTTCAATAATGACATTATTAACTTTCATTAAATAAGCACGTTCAAGAGTTTTAAAACCAAAATAATCAAATAAAAAATCACGTTGATAATCTATCATAGAATCAAGTGTTTCTTTATAGTCTTCGCAAATTTTCATAATATCTTCGTGAATTAGTTTATATGAAGCATTATTAACATCTTTAAATTCATATAATTTTTTAATTGTTTCATAAAATGATGAACTAGTATTTTTTTGAAGATTTGAAATAGTAATTGCACTTGCCATTTTAGTATAATCAGGGTGAGTGGAAGCCATTGAAGCACATTGTTCAGCCATTAATTCGTCTATTTTGGTTGTTTGAATATTGTCATAAAGCTGGTCAATTACTTTTATGGCAAGTTGAGCATGAATAATATTTGCTAAACCAAATTCTTTAGCAATAGATTTTCCTCTTTTAAGAATTTTATCAAAAGAAATAATTTCTTTTTTTCCATTTCTTTTTAACACATGCATATCAACTGTATTATTGGATTTGTTATTTTTCATATTTATTTTACTATAGTAAATATAAAAAAATAGTTTTAAATAATTTTAAAATATATTTAATTTTTTATATATTTTTTAGTGACTTCTTCTTCTGGAAACACCCATACATCTTTGGTATTGTGCTAAACATTTTCCCTCTTTTAATTTATCAATTTGTTTACCTTGCATAATTAATTCTAAATTTTTTTTTCTTTTTTCTGCACTTCTTTTTCTTGAACTAGATCTACGAGTTGGTCTTTTTTACCAAATAAAGAAACTCCTCCTCTAGATTTTCTAGTTTTTCTTGCCATATTATATTTATATATTAATATAATATTTTTTATAAATATTTTTTATAATTTGATTAAACATCCTGGTTTTGGAAAATCACTTTTTGATTTTTCATCTTCCATTTTGAGTTTCCTTTTTTTACTATATCTGTCTTTATAACTCCCGTCTTCCCGTTCTTTAACTAACATATTCCAAAATATTTCAATTTGTGGCAATACATTTGCAAACCAAAATTTATTACGCATAACTAAAACACAACTGATAACTTCTAATTTCCAATAAATTGTTTTAATAAAATCCAAATCTTTATTAATTATTAATTGTTCTTCATACCAAGTATTATATTCACCACTATTAACATCATTTAATAAAAATGGTGGATAAATATAAACAGGCTCTCTATCTTTTAAAAATTGTAAAAATGTCCCCTTATACTTTGAACTATCACTATCTTCTAAATATTCCTCTAAATCAGTATATTCTATAAATTTTGTTTCTAAAAAATCACATTCATTTAAATTACAAACCTCCATTTGCAATTGCATTTGAATCCAATATTCCATCTTTGGAATACCTGTAATCACTCGCGATACAACATTTTTAATTTCTAACATACGTCCAAATAATTCACTATTTGCATCACAAATAATACCATCAGGTGAAGCAGCAATAAAACTATAATCTTTATGTGGAACACAACCAAATTCATCAACTTTTGTAGCGTTAATATATTCATAGTATAAAATAGAAACTGGTTCATATTTTTGTCCCCAATGCATTGGTGAATTAAGATTTGTAGTTTTAAATTTATTAATATCAATTGGTTCGCATTTTTCAATAATTAATTGGTTTTGACTATATTCACTTACAAAAATTTTATAAATGTTTGATGCTGTTAAAGTTGAATTTCTAAATAAATACCATTCATCCGTTCTTTGATCGGGTTGTTTAATATTTTTTAATAAATTTACTTGATTATTAATTTTAACATTATTTATAACAAGATTATAACTTTCATTATTATGATTTTTTCTAATATAACTTTTATTATACGATCTTTTAGGTATAAAATATTTAAAAACTAAAATATTTGCAATTCTAGCACATTTATATAAAAGATTAACACTTTGTTCTTCGCTTAATTGATATAAGTTTTCAATTATTTTATGTTCAATATAATGAACATAAACAATATTATATGCATGTTCCCATACATCATGATAAATTTCATAATATATTAATTGTAATACATTATTTTCAATATATTCTGTCATTAGTTTAATAACATTTTCAAGGAGATCATATATTAAGTTTTTAAACTTGATTTCTTTAAAATATTTATTTAATTTATACTTATCGAGTAAACTATTTGTTGTAAACTCCAAATTCATAATAATAATTATATAATATATTAATTATTATATAATTATATTTAATATCAATTTAAAAAATATTTAAAAAATATATTTTTTTATTCATCGTGAATTTTTAATGTTTTAACTTTGCCTCTTTTATCTTGTGGTAAACATTTAACTGTAGAAATATGTTTATCATCTTTTTTTAAGATAAATATACGAGTATCTTCAATGAATGTAAAAAATGGTATATTTATTATAAAATTTTCTTCTTTATTATAAACAATCTCTTTTGCTTTTGATAGATTTTTACGTTCTATGGTTTTTTGTAAATAATTTTTTGTATGAATAACTTCATCATTTGAAAGATTATATTTTGTTTTTAAACTAGTTTCAACATAATTATTTAATCTTAATAATTTTTGAGTTTTATTTAATTTCGTCCAAGTCTCACTTCTATTTGCATTGGATTCGTCCAATAAAAAATTGCTTATTTTATTATCATTTGATATATTTTCATTTTTAACTGTAATATCATTACCATTTAATAACATTGTTTTATAAGCCAAATTTTTTAATTCTTGACAATTATCTGTTTTTTTATTTTTTAATGTTGCTTTTTCATCTTTAAAATCTTTTGCGGTTTTAATCTGTTTATCATTTATTACTAAATTTAATTTTTCTTCCGCTGTATTATTTTCTTCTTTATTTAAGGTGACCATATTATTTTCTTCTTCTTTAGTTAAGGTGAATATATTATTTTCTTCTTCTTTATTTAAGGTCACCATATTATATTATTTATATTTTTAAGTTTATACTATTTTAATATATATAATTAGTTATATTAATGAAAACAATAAATATACAAAATAAAAAAAATAGCAAAATAATAAATGACAAACCTGAAAAACCTGATAAAATACGAGAGAAGATAGTAAAATTTAATAAACAAAACAGTTTAGACCCATCAAATAATTTTATATTAGCAATGAAACAACACAGTGAACAAGTAAAAACTATTAATAATCTATATATGGGTTCACAATTTGAAGAACGTAATTTTATTTTGGGAGAATTAAAAGCCAAAATAAATAGTTATAAACAACAAGATATAAAAAAAGATTATCACGAATATGCAAACTTGATTACTTTAGATAATGTAATAGAGAAATTAGTAAGTTGTAAATTAAAATGTTATTATTGTAATAAAAATATGAAATTATTTTTTGAAAAAGTGAGAGACGAGGAACAATGGACATTAGATAGATTAAATAATTATGATGAACATAGTAATAAAAATACTATTGTATGTTGTTTAAAATGTAATCTTCAACGACGAAGAAAAAATAGTGACAAATTTTTATTTACAAAACAATTAGAAAATAATATAATTAAAATTAAAAAGTCGGATTCTAGCATAAATTAAATATTAAGACGCTGACGCTTATTTTTTTGATGAGCATTTTCTCCTAATATTCTATTTGTTCCGTTGCTTATATCGTTTGTAGTATTATTTGTAGTATTATGTTGAACTATATGATGATTGACTCCTTCAAATTCTTCGGCATTTTGAATTCCTCTAATAATATGTCTTTTTAAATTAACTTCTACATGGCATTTAACATCATCTTCCAGTTCTAAATACCACTCTACTCGCTTTAATTTTATTGAAAATACAAGTTTATTATCTTTATGTTTTTTTTCAATAACAAATAATTTTTCTTCTATAACACGATTTAAAATATAGTGAATATATTTTTTATATTCTTCAAGACTTAATGACGAAACAATAACACCCGAATGAATAGTTCTGATTGAGGTTGTGATTTGTTCCATAATTGATTTTATAATACTATATTTTTATAGTTTTAATAAATAAAAAATATAATATTTTTTATTATCAATTTTTTTTACAATAACAATTAAAATTTTACTTAATATATTCCTTTAATACTGGTTCAATAAGTTTAATCAAAATATTTTGATGAAATTCAGCAATAGTATTAAACCAAGAAGGAGGAGTAATATTTAAAACATATCCACAAGCTTCTTCATCATATACTTTTGTTAAAATCATTTCTTTTGTCAAACGTTCTAAAAGAGTTGCAATATAAATGGTAAGTGGTTGATTATTAACACTACAAGAATCCATAGAATCCAATAGTTCTTGTTCATAATCATTATCAGTACCTGCACATGGAATACAAATAGCAGAGTTCTCAATATCCATAATTTGAATAATTATATTATTACTTTTGGTTTAATAAATAATAATATAATTATTTTTTTATCAATTTTTTTTGTCATATAATAATTCAAGCAAAGCTACTATAGCTGTATTACTAATTGTAATATGATTTTTACCATATTGTTTTTCTCTTTCTGGATATATATTATAAAATATTTTTTTTAAATCATTGGTTGCTTTTAATTTATTATATAATTTTTCATATTCTTTTGTTACTTTAAAAATTCCAGTATAAGCATTTTCTTCTAGTCTAGTAAACATTTCTCTTAAAAAGAAATAACCATCTTTATAATTTTCTACTAAGTTATTATCTAATATTTGATAAATTGTCCATATTAAAAATTCACCATAAGGACAATTTATTGTTTTATATTTTTGTTTTACATCGGGTTTTATTGGTAACAACCAATTTAACCATTTTTCTATAACTCGTCCTTCGAATGATTTTTTAATAGAATAACATTTATAAGAACCATGAAATATATTTTTTATATTTGTTAATTGCCTACCTGCCGGTTCATTTTGGTAAACAACAATTTTTATTAAAAATAATTTTCTTATTTTATTGGATATGGAACGAGTTGATGAATGGTGTGGACTATAGAGAGAAGATGATTTACGTTTTCTAGAGGTAGAAGATGATTTACGTTTTCTAGAGGTAGAAGATACTTGATGCGACCGAGACCGACTTGACGAATGATGTGATCTAGAGCGAGCGGATGAACCTCCTATATTTTTTTTAATAGTTTTTTTTATACTTATTTTTCGCATTATTAATATTATAATATATTTAAAAAAATATTAAAAATATAATCCCATATTATTTCCTTTTCTTGAAAATCCTTTCTTAATATAATAATTTTCTAATAATGGATGACAATCCAAAATTACTTTATAACAATTTTGCTGTTTTGCTATTTGAAAAACATGTTGTAAAAGTAAAGCACCAATTCCTTTATGTTGTTCTTTTTCTGTTACAACAAAATCTTCAATGTGACACGCACACTTTCCATTATGTATAATCTTCTGTTCAATTATTATAGTAATTGCAGCTATAATATTATTTTCTTCATCTAAATAAAATTTAATAATATGATTTTCAGGTATTTTTTCAAATATAGTTTTAATTCTAATATAATTCATAATATTTGTATCAAATTTTGTAAATATACTATATAAATCTAAAATTTGATTATAATATTTTTCATCTAATATCAAGTCTTTTGCATTTAATATCATAATAATAACTATATAAGTAAAGTTTTTATATAATTATTATATAAAACAATAATTGAATAAATTTTAATTTAAAAGTAAGTATTAAAATTTAATTAATATATATATGTCATATAATACACAAAATGATATATTATTAAATAAACTTATGGAATTTTATAATAAAGAGAATAATTTTGAAAAAATGCTAGAAATTATTAATGGGAAATCAAATATTTCATTACGAATAGTGGATTGGTTTGCAACAAATTATTCTAAAAAATATTATACAATGTATAGTATTAAAAATGAAATTAGATTTAAAGTGTACAATGATTATAAATTAAAATTAAAAGCTTACAGTAAAAAAAGATTTGATCCATTTTGTAGATGGGAACGTATAACAATACCATATAAAAATGATACATTTATTCAAACAACAATAGGACAATTAAATTTTTTTAAATGGGCATTAGAAAATAGCGTAATAGAGTTTATAATAGAAAATTATAATACTATAGACAAGGATATGAATATTAGAAACAGTATAAATAAAGCAAAAAATTATTCTATAAGTTCAACGGATAGTAATAGTTCTAGTAGCTCAAATAATTCAAGTATTGCTGATACTCATAATAATTCAAATAATAAAACAAGAAAAAAACGTGAAGAATTATCTAGTAATGCATCAAAGGGTTTTAAAAGAGAAGAAGTATCGATAATAGTTAATTTAAGTTAATAAAGTAAAAATATGTTTATTAAAACATATAAAAATATTTTATTTTATTATAATAGTTTTATTTATGAAGAGATTTTTTCCATCACTAAATAAATACTCTAATTATATTTTTTGTAATAATGCATCAAATAGTCAATTACCAGAACATGTATTAAATGCAAATCATCATTTTTTAATAAATAATTATGTAGAACCAGAAACAAATAATATATTATCAAAATCACTTACAAACCACAATGAAGAAGCCAAAAAAATAGTAAATATAATATTTAACAATAAACATGGAGACATTGTTTATGGGGGGTCTTGTACGCAGCTAATATATAATTTAGCAAATTCAATGGAAAAATATTTAAAAATTAAAAACAGCGAAATTATATTGGCTGATTTTAATCATGAATCATGTATTACTCCTTTTGAAAGAATAGCAACAAAAAATAATGCAATTTTAAGATATTGGTCATTAAACAAAGATGACATTAATGATAAATATAAAATATGTTATGATGATTTATTAAAAAATGTGAATTGTAATACGAGTTTAGTAGTATTGCCTCACGTTAGTAATATTTTAGGTAATGTTTTGGATATTTATTATTTAAATAAAGAAATAAAAAAAATCAATCCAGATACAAAAGTATTGGTAGACGGTGTTTCGTTCATGCCTCATGGACTGATTAATGTGGATTATTTTGGATGTGATTTTTATGTAGTTTCTTTTTATAAATTTTGTGGGCTACGTATTTCGGCTCTTTATATTAAAGATAGTGATTTTATTTATAATATAGAGAATCAAAATCATAATGTATTTGATAATAGTGAAGATTTTTCTAAAAAGCTTGAAATAGGAGGTATTAATTATGAAAATATGAATTCTATAATTGGTTTAAAAGAATATTTTTTAGAAATTGCGAGATTTTTTAATTATAACAATTCAAAAGTAAGCAATGATTTTTTGGAATTTAACAGAAAGTCATTTGAATTTGTAATAGAAAAAATTAAAATATATGAACGTGTATTTGTAAATATGTTTAAAGTTTTTTTAAATAATAATCCAAATATTGAAACAATGGAAACAAAGGATTTGCCAAAAGTCCCTATATTTTCATTGCTTTTTAAAGATTATGATTTAAATTATGTTAGTTTAATTTTAAATGAGATTGGAGTATTAACCAATAATTCAACATTTTATTGTAATAGATTATTTGACTATTATAATTTAAATAAAGAAAATGGTACATTTAGAATTTCATTAATGCATTATAATGGATTTGATGAAGGCAATAAATTAATAGATTATTTAAAAATGTTAAAAAAAATAGACTCAAATTTTTGTTATAGGGTTGATTCAAATTATAAAAATAGAATATGTAATGAGTTAAAAGATTCATTTAATTATTTAAATCGTGATATGTATTATGAAGATAAACGAATGCGAGCATTTTCTTTATTAAAAATTATTAATATTAATAATATTGAAATAATAGGAGATTTACAATATTATTGTTCATCAAAATATAATAATAATAATGGTATTATTATTAGAAAATACAGTAATATAGAATCAAGTATTTTAAATAATAAATGTTTCAAATTTTTATTATATACTTTTTATAATGAATTGAAAAATCATTATAATGAAATAAATATAAATTATATTAAAGTCCATCAAATACGTGTTTATGTATCAAATAATAAATCAGAATTAAATAATTTAGGAATACATCAAGAAGGATATAATGCAATTGGTATTGCTTGTATAAATAGAATAAATATTAAAGGTGGTATAAATTTAATATATGATTCTTCTAAAAATTTAATACATGGTCTTCAATTAGATGAAGGAGAAATGTTAATTTTAAACGATAATAAATTATACCACGACATTTTACCAATAGAATTATATAATGACAAAGTAGACGAAGGATATAGAGATATTTTAGTTTTTACTAGTGTGTCATGATCGTGTTTTTACAAATGGTAAAAATGCAGAACAAAAAAATACATAAATAATTTCCCGAAAACAAGATTTTTTGGAAATAGAATTTGGTGGAATAATAATAGATTAATACATTCTTTATTATATTTTATTTTCTCAATTATGGCTTTTTATAAAAATAAAAATGCTTGGATAATTTTATTAGTAGATACAATATTTGGATTAATTACTTTTATCTTTAATTATTTTATATAAACATATTAACTGCTACAAAACTGTTTGGGTAACTGGATGCGTAAAATTTAATCATATTTTTTTCTAGTTGTGTTAAATTATTATAATAATTTGTAAAATTAGCATAAGTATATTGAGATTCTTGTAATAGCAATAATAAAATTAAAGCAAGTATACATTTTTTCATTATTATTAATTTAATATTATTAATTTAATATTATTAACTTAATATTAAATTAATAATATTTTAATAATATTAAATTAATAATAAAAAATAATATGGGAAATAGTCAAAGTATAAATAAAATAAATTTTGAATCAGTTCAAAATATAATAAATAATAATATTACATGTGGTCAATTTATGATTATTAATACATTAGATAATAATAATCAAGATTGTCTAATAAAAAATACTCTCTCTCCAGAAGAAGAAATTAGTGCATTAAATAATTATTTAAAAAATAATAATTCTATAAATATATTAATTTATGGCGAAAATTGCTGTGATATTAAAGTAATAGATAAATTCAATCAACTTTATAAACTAGGATTTAGTAATTTATATATTTATATTGGTGGATTATTTGAATGGCTTTTATTACAAGATATTTATGGTGATGATGAATTCCCGACAACAACCAAAATAATTGATATATTAAAATATAAAGGTAAATCTAATAAATTTATTAAATAACTATAATTTAATAAAATGGAAAATAAAAAATCTGATTATAATCACAAAAATTCAGTAATATTAATAATGGCAGGTGGATTGGGAAAACGAATGAATTCTGAAGTTCCAAAAGTTTTGCATTTAATAAATAATAAACCAATGATTGTTCATGTAATTGAAACATCGTTGGCATTAAAAATACATAAAATAGGTATAATAGTTGGAAAATATTATGCAGTTATTAAAGAAACATTAGAAAAATACATAGACCCTAATATCATAGATAAAAAAATAAATTTTATAATGCAAAACGAAGCATTAGGTACAGGACATGCTATATTATGTTGTAAAAAATTTTTAGAAAAAATGCCAACCTATATATATAATGTTTGTATTTTATCGGGCGATGTTCCATTAATAACTACTGAAAGTATTAATAATTTATTAAATGATACAGAATTTTGTAATATATTAATTGCAAATATAGACGAACCAAGTGGATATGGAAGAATAGTATTAGAAAATAATAAAATAATTAAAATAATTGAAGAAAAAGATTGCAATGAAGAAGAGAAACAAATTAAATTTATTAATAGCGGTATTTATACTTTTAATATAAAAGTTTTACTACAATATATTGATAAAATAGATAACAATAATAAACAAAATGAATATTATTTAACACAACTATTTGAAGTATTTGTGAAAAATTATATTCCAATTAATTATCAAATTGTAGAAAATATTCTTGAGATTAGCGGTGTAAATGACCAACAACAATTACTTATTTTAGAAAATTATGTAAAAAAAAATTGATAAAAAAAAATTTAATAATTTTAAATTATTATAAACTAAGAACAAACTAACGTAACACAATATAATACGGAAAATTTGTTATGACGAGTATTGACGACCTAAAAGATGCTTTGACTTGTGGTATTTGTCAGGATATTGCTACTTTACCTGTTCATCCTGTATGTTGTGAAAATGCAAAAAGCATGTCACCTGGGTGTTTAAGTTGTGTTCGTAGTTATTATGAATTAAATAAACCATTTAAAAACCGAAGCGGATATTCAAAAAAATCTTACGGCGGATGTGGATGTAATATTAGTTTATGTAATAAAATTAGTAAGGATTATTATTGTCATACAATACAGTTGGATATGGTGCGTAATTTATTAGGACCATCCAAGTGTCCAAATGAAGGTTGTGATGTATCTTGTATTACAACTGCAGAATTGCGTAGGCATTTAAATGGTAATATAACTCATAATGATAGATTTACTGCGTGTGCAAAGGCATTTACACCGTGCAAATATTGTGGATTTTATGGAAGACGAGAAATAGTTGAAGGACAGCATTATAATGAAAAGCATGCATATATTGAATGTAATATATGTTGTAACAAAATTCAGCAGAATAAAATATTACAGCATTATAATGAACATAAAAATAGTTTAATTGTATTAAAAAATAAGTTGGAGGCATTGGGTTTGAAATAAATATTATTTGGTTTTGAAATAAATATTATTTGATTTTGAAATAAAAATAATATAATATATTTTATTATATTTTTTTATTTTATGGATATTGACACTATCCTTTTGGATTTAGAAGTATTAAAACAACTCAATCCGAAAGATAAATTAGCTATTAATTTATTACCAGGAAACACGTCATTATCTGTTGATGCTAATTCTTTTTTTTCAAATATAAAAAGAAAATATAATGGTTATAATAGAGAAAATTCAATTAAATATTTAGAAGAATTAGTTGATAAAATAGAAAAATATACAAAATTTATAGTAAATTCATCCCACGATGATATACGTAATAATTTAAAAAATGCAATTATAAATGCAAATTTAGGAATTACAAATTTACAAGAAACATATACTGATGATTCTATTATTGTAGCAAAATTAACATTAGTATTAAATAAATTAAAAGATTGTATAATAGTATTAAATAATGAATATTTATTAAATAATGTATCAGCAAGTATGATGGCTTCATTGGAAAATAATAATGATTTGGAATAATTTAATAAATTTAATAAATTTAATAAATTTAATAAATTTATTAATTTTATTAAATTAATATAAATATTACTTGTTAAATTTATTAAAAATAAATATCTATAATGAACTGCAATATTATTTTAAATTCTATAGATAAAATATTTTGCGAAGCAACAAATGGTTTTCAGATTAACAAAAAATATTTTAATAGTTATTTAAATTATATTTATAATGATTCAAAATATTATGATGTTATTACTAAAAACAATACTCATAATATTACACTTATAGAAACAGTTAATAATTATAAAGTTTCTTATTACAATAGTCATAATTTTTTATATATATTATTTATAATATATTGTTGTGATCGTTGTCTTGTTACAATATTTGGTAATAAATCGCGATGGTTTCAATTACATTCTTTAATAAATTTAATTATTAGTGTAAATATTTATCCTGAATTTTTAAATATATCAACAACACACATTGGCGACGTTAATAATAATCAATATTTAAAATTAACACCATTAATTAAAAGTTATAATTCAAGTTTTTATATTATTGCTTTACATTTATATCATATAATTAGTTTTAAAAATTTAACATATTATGACTATTTTCATCATATTTTATTTGTTTTAGGTGGGGTTGTTCCTTGTTTTTTTTATTTGGAAACAAACCAATATGTAATGGCTTATATTGCTTGTGCTGGATTACCTGGAATAATTGAATATGGAACTTTGAGTTTATATAAAAATGAAAAAATTACTTTAATAACACAAAAGAAAATAAATAGTTATTTGTATATTTATTTTAGATATCCGCTATGCTTGTTTGGTGTAACAATAAATTTTATTAATTATAATTCAAATATATTAAAAGACAATTTAATTTTAACATTATACTTAAATTTTTTATTATTTTTAAATGGTTCTTTGTTTTCATTTTTAACTTTAGAAAGTTATTTTCGTATTTTAAATAATAGAAAAAATAAAGCAATGACTATTTATTCAACTAAAACAACAAAATGTGAATAATTTTCTTTTATTAAAATTTTTTTATAAATTATAATCTAAAAAAATATATAATATGTTTTTCGGATTTAAACATATTATCATTGCTTTAGCATTTTCATTTAAAAAAGTAGAATGTTTCAATATCAACAATTTATTGAACAGAAGAATGTTTATAACTAATACTTTATCATCAAACGGATTGATTAATTTAAATGCTAATAATAAAAAAATATTATTATTGAATGATGAAAATGACTATAACAATAACAATAACAATAACAATAATAATAATATGGATAGTTCATTAGAAATATTGCAAAGAAATAATAATAATCGCGTAAATAATAATATATATTTTACAGGTGGATTAAATGATGAAACTTGTTTTAAATTAACAGAGGCTTTAATGCATCACAGAAACCAAGCATTAACTGATGAAAAATATCCTCCATATATTAATTTATATATTCAAAGTCCAGGTGGTTCATTATTACCCACTTTAGCTGTTGTAGATGAAATTAAGAATTTAGGAATTCCAGTATATACTTATATTAGAGGTTATGCTGCTTCGGCCGCTACATTGTTATCTGTCGCAGGAACACAGCGTTTTATGTATAAACATTCTTTAGCAATGATTCATGGAGTAAAATTACAAGAACAAGAAGTAAGTTCATTAATGGATATAAAAGATTTAAATGCCAATGTAGATACATTTATGAATGTAGTAAAAAATATTTATTTAGAAAATACAAGTATAGACGAACAGTTATTAGAATATTTATTTTATCATGATTTATGGATGAATTCAACACAAGCACTTGAGTATGGTTTAGTAGATGAAATCATTTAAAATTAATATTTATAATTAATATTTATAATTTCTTATATTCTTTAATAGCATTATAAGCCAATTTATCTGCTTCCTTATTTCCCATTGAATGTACGTCTTGTGCATTTGTATGTGCTTTAATATGTTTAAGTTTTAAATTTGGATTAGCTTTATAAATTGTATATAATTGTTTGACCAAACTTTTATTTGGAATGTGTTTATTCCAATGTTCTTTTGCACATTTTTCTCCATAACTTGTAGCACATTTTATACTATAATCTGAATCAGTAACAATACATATTTTTTTGTTAATTAAATCATTTTTTATTAATTCATAAGCTTCTGATATGGCTAATAATTCGGCACTATTATTCGTATGATTAAAATCCAAACTATCTACAATTTTTGATACATTTTTATTATTATTTTCTTCAAAAAATATTCCTATTGCACTAATTGCATTTATTTTACCATTATTATAACAAGAGCCATCAGTATAAACAAAATAATCTACTTTGGAATCATTAAATTTACTATAAATATTTTCAAAAAATTCAGTGCTAACAGAATTAATATTTAATATATAATCCTCTGCTTCTGATTCGATAGGAAATTTTTTATAAATTGCTCCTTTATAACCTATTACTTGTTCTTTACAATCATTCCAAAAATAATAGATGCCGATATTATGTCCTTTTGCTACTGCATAAAAACTCATCTATATTATTATTATTAACAAAATTTTTAATTAATAATAATAACAAATTTAATAATTATTCAATTTTTCTTTTTTTTTTATTAAAATTTCAAAGTTTGGGGGTTCTCTAAAAAATTGAATAGAAATTTTTTTAACTTTTATCAAGATATCACACAAACACACATAAACAACATCTAAATAACAATGGCGACTTTTGTTCAGCAGATTCTTGCGGTTCAGTCAAAGGCAGTTGAGACTTCCAAGGCTGAATTGAAGGGGAAGTCAGACAAGCGGAAAAATGAACTGTTTGACTTCCTCACGAAGAAGTACCACGCAAAGATCAAGCGGTCAATCATGACTGCTGCTCAGAGGGGTTCCAAGGAAAAGTTCATGAACTTTGAAAAAGATGATTTCAAGGCAAACTGCGAAGGTCTTGGATTCCCCAAGGATGTCCAGCGGCTTTGGCTAAAAGAGGTCATCTTGAACAAGGACGAAAACAAGTTCTTGCCAGTTGATGAAATAACTGGTGAGCGCGACCATCTTCATGGTATTAACTTTGAAGTTTGGAATAACGCAAAATTCACAACGCGTTTCCACTGGTAAAGAAGTTTAATACTCTAATAATGTTTTAGAGTATAAATTAAAAAAATATATTGGTTTTATTTTAATATATATTTTTTATTTATTACTTTTTTTATTATAATACTATATGGAAGACCAGTTTTTAGTTAAATTAAAAGAAGCTGAAAAGAGAGATGAAAATAATCTTATTGTAAAAAATATTTTGGGTAAAGGAGGATGTTCAAATGTTTATCTTGGAAATTATAAAATAAATAAGAGTAAAAAGGATGTAGCAATTAAGATGTTTAAGCGTAATAATAGAGAATCATTATTTTTATTTAATAATGAATTGAATATATTTAAACTATTAAATCAAAAAAATAAAGATTGTTTTATTGTAGAACTATTTAATACTTTAAATACACAAAGAAACTGTAGGTTAATAATGGAATTAGGTAATATGACATTAAAAAGAAAAATTAGTATTTTATATAGAAAATTCAATATTTATGAAGCAACGAGCATGTTTGAACAAATTATAAAAGCAATACAATATATTCATCATTTTAAAATTGCACATAGAGATTTAAAACCAGAAAATATTTTGCTCTTTGAAAATAATAGATTAAAAATATGTGATTTTGGTTTTGCAAAAATAGCTGATAAACCTCTAAAAACAATTTGCGGAACTGTTCCTTATATGGCACCAGAATTATTTAGATATAATAAATTGTATAATGGTTTTGCAGTTGATGTATGGGCAGTTGGAATAATTATTTTTGAAATATTACACAATCGTTTGCCTTTTAATTCAGCAAATATAATGGGTTATAGAAGGGCAATAATCAGTAATAAATATGTTATGCGTAAATTGCCAAATCTTCATAAAGCATTAATAATGCAATGTTTAACAAAAAATTTAATGCAAAGACCGAGTATATTTGATTTAATAATTCCAGTAAAAAAAATGAAATAAATACTTATTGGTTCTCTCAAAATTTAAAAATAATTTTAAAAATTTATTAAAGTTTTTTTATTTTTTTGTAATATTTCATTAATTTGTGAAAATGGTTTTGAATTTTGAAATGCAGGAAAAGTTTTATATTTTTTATAAACACTTAATGGCGATGGATGAGATGAGACAATTAAACTATGTTTAGAAGTATCAATGTTTTTTAATTTATTATGTGCAAATGCACCCCAAGCTACAAAAATAATAGATTCTTCATTTTTATTTAATTCTTCTATAATAAAATCTGTAAAATCAGACCATAATGCTGTTTGACTATTAGGTTTTTTTTCAATTACAGTTAATGAAGCATTAAGCATTAAAATATTTTGTTGCGCCCAATTTTCTAAACTATTATTAGTTAAAGAAATATTTAGATCATTTTTAAGTTCTTTAATAATATTTTTGAGAGATGGGGGGATAATAAGATTTTCATTTATTCCAAAGCATAGACCAGTTGCTTGATTTAGACCGTGATATGGGTCTTGTCCTAATATTAATACTTTAGTTTTGTTTGATTCAAAATATTCAAAACATTTGAATATATTTTCTATTTTAGGATAAATATTAACTTCATTATTTTTGAGAGAATCAAGTATATTATTTAATGATTTATTTTTTGTTTCATATTTATTGTTATATCTAGTAAATAAAGTTTTCCATGATTGTTTTATTTTAGTGTTATTTTGCATTATTTTAAATTGATTTTATATATTAATTAATAGATTTATTTTAATATTTTTAAAAAAATATTATATATTTATATATTATAAATATATAATGGTAGCAGAAGAAGTAGTAAGAGAAGAAATGAAAGGTGGTGAAGTAGAAGGATACGCTGGAACTGAAAAATTTTCTATGCTTGGTGGAAAACGCAGAAAAGGAAGAAAAGGAAGTAGAAGAACAAAAAAAGGAGATAAAATGAAAAAAGGACGTAAAGGAAAAAGAACAAGAAAAGGAAAAAGACCCCCTTCAAAATGGATAATGCATGTAAAAGCTTTCTGCAAAAAAACTGGAATGAAATATCCAGATGCATTAAAAAGTAAAGAATGTAAAGCTGGTTACAAAAAACAATAGATAATTTTTAAAACTAATAATATTTTTTATTTAAGAAAATGTTCAATTAGTGCTTGATTTGCGAGAGAATCCGCATAAGTATTATATTTTCTATAAATATGTTCAAAAGTAATAAAATCAAAATTAGATTTTAAATTATTAACTTCTTTATGTAATGGTTTAACACGTTCATATTTAATATTACAATTATTATTAATTTGGTCTATTACAATTTTAGCATCTCCTTCCACATATAAATCTTTAATTTCTAATTTAGAAGCATATTTTAAGGCACTTATTAATGCTTTATATTCTGCGTAATTACTATCATAAGCTTCGTTTAGCATTGAATATTGTTTAGCAACTACTGTATAATCATAATATAAAACGAATCCAATAGAAGCTAATCCTAAAATATCACGATTACATGCATCAAATTGTAGTAAAAACATTATAATATTTAATAGTTAATTAATAAATATTATAAATATTTAAATCTATTTAGTAAATTATTAAAAAAAAAAAAATTATTAAATTTGAGAAACTTTTGTAAGTATTTATTTTTTATTTTTTGGATTATATTTTTCAGATAATGATTCATATGAAGAACTTTTATTACTTACTAGTTTTAGCATTTTTTTCGTTACTTTATGTGTTCCAGATTCAATATATTTAAAATTTTTACACTTTGTAAACAATATATATTCCTGTATTAATGATTTTTTAATTGTTCTTAATTTTTCTTTCATTAATTTTGTTGTATCATTCACTGTGTTTTTATTAGTATTTGCTTGTTCCAATTCTTCTTCAAATTTATCAATTAATTCTTTTAATTTGTCTACTTCTTCGTCTATGGCATCTATTTCTGGCTTATTCTTTTTTGTTTTTTTATATTCTTTTGCTAAAGCTTTCTTTTCTTTAAATTTTTTTTTTAATTCTTTTATTTTGTTTTTTAAAATCTTAATTTGTTCTAATACACTTTGGTCAACTTTTTCCAATTGTTTCTTTAAATATACAAATTGTCTTATATTATCATCATCTATATGATTCATTAATACTGGAACATTTATCATAATTGGTTGTGCAAATTGTGTAGGATCTTTTTCACGATTTA
>Ga0257106_1000273_pt1 | contig 32265 bp, 18 predicted proteins | sample LP_taG_3_FD_190177 | JGI IMG/M metagenome (GOLD analysis project Ga0257106, IMG submission 190177) | Marine microbial communities from Northeast Subartic Pacific Ocean, Canada - LP_J_2011_P26_10m | ecosystem: Environmental > Aquatic > Marine > Oceanic | place: Canada: Northeast Subartic Pacific...
TTGGTAATTTGAAAACCCACATGCGTATTCACACGAACGAGAGACCGTACGAATGTGATGTGTGCGAGAAGTGTTTTCGTACATCTAGTGGTTTGAAATACCACATGTGTATTCACACGAACGAGAAACCGTACGAATGTGATGTGTGCGATAAGCGTTTTACTCAATCTGGTTCCTTGAAAAACCACATGCGTACGCACACGAAAGAGAAACCGTACGAATGTGATGTGTGCGAGAAGCGTTTTAGTGAATCTGGTAGCTTGAAAAGGCACAAGCGTACTCAACATTAGCTCTTCACTTGTAGTTCTAAAAGTATACACATACACGTAAATTCATAACAAAAAATTCAAAAAATTCAAAAAAAATCCTCAAACTGCTCTCCTTTGTATATCTCAACACCTTCTTTGCTCTCTCTCTCTCTCTCTTTCGCGCGGTGGTGGTTGTTGTTGGTGGTGGTGCCCTCTCTCTCTCTCGAGAAGAGCGTTTCATTTTTGAGCGATGATGTCGCCTTTGTCGTCGTCTTTGTCCTCCTCCTTTTCCAACCGTTCTTCCGTTTTATCTTCTAAAACGGGAAAACGATTCCCGAAAAGCAATTCTCGACGGATGATGATGATGACGACGACGAATGCTTCCTACGATGACGATGCAAACGCGAATGGCGGCGACGAGTATTATCGAGACGTGGAGTTGAACGTGCACTTGCTCTCGCCAAATCATCATCGTCAAAGGTATTACGATGATGAATACAACACCAAAAATAATTACAGGGGCGGGGTGATTATCCAGGAGCACACCCCTACGGGTGTTTGCGTCCCGGTGTACGCGAAACCTCCCTTGGCATTTTTGTTGGGCATGTTTTGCGCGATGCCGATCGCGCTGTGGGAAGCAAAGAGGAAAGTGAGGCTCGACTCGAGGATTTATGGTGGGTTGGATTCGTCTTCGTCTTTGTCTTCGTCTTCCCCGCCCGGGTCGGAGGGGGAAGCTTCGAGGGGCCCTCATCCGCCCAAGGCGACTACTCCTTCTTCAGCTTCTTCAGCTTCGTCTGCGCCGACGGGACCAGGCAAGCGCGCTTTGAAAGCATCGACGGTAGCCGCGTTGGCGCGCGTGAACCCTGAGATGTATCTGCCTACGCCAAAGGAGAGAAGTTACGGGCATCAAGCGTCGTCGTCAAACACGGCGAGCGGTGAAGGAATGTCGATGGAAAGAAAAGGAGGGAGAGAGAGTAAGGTGACGTTTTCGAGAATGGTGGATGGCGCGCGGTCGATGATTGCATCCGCGGCGACATCGACGATAGACATGGCGGTTTCTACCTTACCGACGGTGGTTATAGAAGAGGATGAGTGTGGCGATGACGATATCGACATTATGCGTTTACGCAAGATTAATGATAGCAACAGCACTAGCAGCAGCAGCAGCACTAGCAGGACGCTTATCGCCGCGAGATGGAGTCCACCAGAGCATGACCCGTCTGCGACGATTTTAGTTGGCGGAAACATAGACCAACTTGGCGGTTGGACGCCGGAGAACTGCGTCCATATGAAAAGCATAGGTGGGAATAAATGGATCGCGGATATCGGTCACATCACCGCGGCTACTGAAGTTGAGTTCAAATTCGTCGTCGAAAGCAAGACATTCGGACGTCGCGCGGAAACGGGCGAGGTGAGAAAGTTCAACGTCCCAGTATTGCGCGCAGGCGAAACGAAGTATACTCACGTAGCGAGACAAGCGCCGAGATGGTAAAAAGTGTTCAAGAATATGATAAATAGAAAAATAATTTACAAGATGCTAAAGAATAATACTCGTACTTTAATTTCGACCTTGCCTCTTTGGATACCTTCCTCTCGTCTTAGGTTGCGTGCTTTTCCTCCTCGTCGCTTTGCTGTCAGCGGCGCTTTGTTCTTGCAACGATAGATTCATAAGCTCTTCGTATCCCAAACGTCTATTCACCCCTCCGGTACTGTAGTCACCATCGCCCGATTTCACCCTCCTTTCCATACCGATAAATACGGAACATTTATCGCGATCCTCGTTTCTACCGCTACTTTTATTACTGCTGCTACTATTCATGGCGGGCGTGCCGCCCGCCGTTTCGGGCAAAGTGGCGTTCTCTGGAGGAATATACGGCGCTACGACGACGTTTCCCGCACCCGCCATCGGCGCGTTCTCAAATATACCAGCCGCGGTGTTGTTATAAAACCCATTTGGAAAGCGAGCAAAACACCCTACTTTTATGGGTACGCCTTTCCCGTTGAACGGCGTGAGAATCGAAGCGCACGACCCAAAACTCCCCACGTCACACATCGTCGATACGGTGGTCGTCGAGAATTCTCCTTCTACTACTTCTTCTCTCGCGTTCTCGTTCTCATCGCCGAGGAGCGCGCGAGCGTTTATTGACGCAGAAATTAAATCTTCGCGCCATGCCGGGACAGCTAACGTCCCTCGTCGCATTCTTGGACCAAGAAACTTGCGAATATCATACACGCACACGCCTTCGTACCCGCTCTCGGAATGAAAAATCAAGCGCTCGTCTTCTAAATGTAAACACGTTTTTTGCTCCGAGATGTAATTGTTCACAATTTTGTTGTTTCCACGACCCTCTTGTTCGTACCACGGCGGCGCGAACGTTGCGATTGGAATATTTGATTGCGTTTTCGATCGCCGGTCGACTAGCACGACGAGCCCTCCTTCCATTGCTGCTGTAACGACTGGCCCTCTCGCTGCGATCGCTTTTATTTTTCTCATGTAGTCTTCCCCTACTCCGTAATCGTTCAACATCGTCTCTTTCACTTCGTTCCGATTGAAATCGATGCCACGAACCCCCAAACTCGTACCAAACCAAATGACTGAGTCCCAAACCGCTTCTTTACTAATGCACGTTGCGCCCAAAATTTCACCTTCGCTTTCTAACGGGACGTACCAACGCGAGTATGCGTCTCGCTCTTTTGCGGTGCGTAAATCCATGATAACATTTTCCGCAAAATCAGATGACGAATACGCGCTCGCATCTCGAGCCAAATCGTGAATCTTTGCCGTGCAACTCTTCTCGCAACAGGCAACGATAGAATCCGCGTGTAATGCGAGTAACGACGAATTCGCGTCTCGTTTGGTGACCATCGGTCTGTGAATAGACGGCGAACCGTCCAACGAAGACCACGAACGCAGTCGACCGGAATTTTCAGAAACAGCGACAAAGTTATCGGTCAAACACATGTCTCGAATGTTGCTATCTTTTGCCTCTAACGTTTGGATCCTGCCGCCCGCGACGTTATACTTCGCGTCGCCGAGACCGTTGTACCAAAATTTCACGGAGGATGTATTATAACTCGCCACGGTTTGTTGGTCGCATATTAATCCGCGAACAAACGAGGGACCGACGTTTGCGTATAACGGCTCGACAGTTTTGCGACGCAAATCTTTTTCGGTTTCGCCGTTCCAAGAAACCCACGGTTCTGTGGCGAGATAGGAGTCTCGCACCGTTCGCCACACGTTTGAGTTTGGAGCTCTGACACTTCTGCGGGAGGGTTTCGTCGCAGTAGACGAAGAAGACGAAGAATCCTCCGCGGCTACTAAACACGCCGAGGAGCGGTAGAATAGCTTTTCAAACAGCGCGTTTCGAGTCTCTTCGGCTCGCGCGATGTTGTATAACATTTTACACGCGCTTCCAAGCACAACGGTTTCGCGGGGAGAGAGTTTTGCAAACACGAGGCGCCATATATCTATCGGGAACACATCGTGCGGCGAGACGTCTTCTTTGGTGTTGTTATTGACGAGGTGGTGACGATTTTTTTTTTCGGCACTCTTCTCTTTCTCCATCTCGTCTTCGTCGACGTCGTCATCGAGGTTGGCATCGAAAACTCCCAAGTCGTCGTCGCCGCCGCCGTCGTCACCGTCGTCGTTATTGTTGATATTGAGACTCTTATTTTCGTTTTCAGCTTTAGCAGCCGCCGAGGCGTAAAAGTTCACATCCCAAAGCACCTCAACCCCGCCTCTACATCCGCTGTTATTCCTCTCCACTCTTCGCACCGCGTGATAAGGCGCGTTCGGCGTCTCGAGAAATTCCGACAATTGCACCGTCTTTGTTGATTTCTTCCCGATCTCGCACGACACAAACACGCGATCCATCGAACTTTTATCCAAGGTTTCAAACTCCAGTTTACCGAACAACCGTCGCAACTGTTTCCGATTTTGTTTATATTTCGTCGGGGAGAGTAAGTTATGCGGCCGACTCTCATCCAACGAAGACGACGCGTATCTTTCGAACGCGACTTCTTTATCGCTTTCGTAACTATTAAAACCTGCTGGATACAGCGGCGGAAGCGACAAAGGAGACCCCGAGAAAAGAAGACGGTTACCCATGCGAGGCGACGCCGAGCTCGGCGAGAACGCGTAATCAGACATCGTCGGTATCGGTATCGTCGCGGAGTTAAAAAATGTCTCCTCTTCCTCCGCCTGCGACGTCGTCGTCGCGCTATTCCTCCTCTCTCGCCTCTCCAACCGTTTCGTTTCTCTCTCCAACATCTGCCGCTTCTTCAACTCTTTCGCTCGTTTCTTCAACTCTTTCCCAGACATGCCGTGACGATACGCGTAGTTTATTATCTTCTCCGACGGGGATGCCGAAACATTGACTTTCCCCGGAGCGTTGTTGTTGTTATTAGTATTATCATTCTTGTTATTAGTAGTAGTAGTATTCGTCTCTTCTTCTTCTTCTACATCCTCCCCGCCCTCGTTCTTAAAACGATGCATTTATTCTTTCCCGTTAGGGGAAAACCTCGACAACAACAAACGGTAAACAAAGAGGCTCAAACGACTCTCTTTTAATCGCGCATCGTCATCAAAAACACAAAGTAATAGAGCAGTAAACGTTGTTCTCGTCGAGAAATCGCTCCAGAGAGAAAAGAGAGAGAGAGAGAAAGGAAAGATACCCAGAAAAGGGCGTCCGGGAAGTGATGAAATTTGAATATTCTTTTCCTGATGTCTCTTTCCGATAACGGTTTCAAAACGCTCTAAAATTGTACTAACTACTACACGCGCGATGTGCTCTCTCTCTCTCTCTCTCTCTCTCTCTGGAGCGACCTCTCACAACATTGATTAAACTATTCTTTGGTCAACGGCTCTAACTTCCCGCACAAATTTTCCACTCTCGCGACTAAGCCTTTCCTCATCGCTCGGATATCGGTAAACCCGTAGGATTCAACCGCGTCTGCTCGCAACAAACTCTTTTCCAACAAGTGCGCGGCTTCTCGAGCGTTTTTTAAAGTTGTTTTTCTTAGATCGTCGGAGATTAAGGACGGGTCGTTTTTGTGGACGTCGAGAATGTCGTCGACTCGGAATTTGATGGCGTCGACGTCGGCGATGATCTTTTGGAGCTCGTCCGAGGCTCCGCGGCGTTTGGCGAGGTCGTCCATTTCGGGAGGAGGAGGAGGAGGAGGAGCGCGTCGGCGGGAGTCGTTTTGGTAGTCGTTCTGATGATGTTGGTTTCTTCTCTCGGCAGAGTTGGTGTAGGTATTGTTGCGCGCGTCGTCGTCGCTGCTGCCGTCTAGTACTATTGGAAAATATTCGCGTTGGCGTTGTTGTTGATGATGATATTGACGATACGGATTTTCATCCGCCACGGATTGGGGCGGGGGAGGTTGCCTTTGCGACGAAGACGAAGTCCCGTACCCGTACCGACTCGTATCCTGCCTCTCCATCGTCGCTTGGCCACCAAACCCACCATTATTCGTAGTATTCTCCGGAGAATAACTATTCTTCGCCTTGATCCTTTCAATCTCCCTCCTCGCTTCCGCTCTCGCGTCCGCCTCTTTCTCGTAAAACTGCTCTCGTTTCTCCCTCCGAATCGCATCTAATTCGTCCGCAACTTTTCGTCTCCTACACGCGTCGTTTTCCCATAAACTGATCCCAGAACACGATCCCGTTATCCCGCACTCTTTTAAGGTAGTGTTCGGGTCAGAGGTTGGTAGGATTTTCCCTTTATATCGCACATCGTAATCCGATTCGTTCAAGGATGCTTCTTTGCACAAAAGCATTTTCAACACGAACGTCGGTGTTGATGTGCGCGCGATTAGTTCAATCTTATTATCGTTATTACGATTTGAAGAAGAAGAAGAAGTCATGCCGACGGTGGCGGTGATGATGAACGGCTTTTCGTGTTCTCCTTCGTCCGTTCGAGAAGGAGGAGAGTTCATCTTTGCGCTCATCTTTTCTCCTTGTTTTGAAGCATTTCGTCTCGGAAAGAAGCTTCGATTTTTAAGGCGAGATGCGAAAAGCGTCGATTGTTTCGAGCGAGCGAGCATCTCTCTCTATATATATATATAATTATATTACATGCATACTGGTACTGTTATCTCTCTTTCTACTATTTCACGTAGCTTTTTCTACATCGTTGCTTTCTCACGTATTACATACGCGCCGCGGAGACGTCTCGCTTTCGTCTCTCTCTAACTACCGCATCCAAGGCGACTGGCTTCGGCTTCCTTCTTTTGGTTTGTTCACGGAGATTGGTGTCGTTCTTCCGCTCGTGTTGGCGCTACTCGAGGCGGCGGCGTCGCTGGTGGTGTTGTTGCTGTTGGGACGAGGCGGTGGGGTTCGTTGTTGAAACCTTTGTCTGATGGCGTCTTCTTCTTCGTCGCGAGAGGAAGACAAACTACTGCTCTTCGAAGAAGACCGATTGTCGTTCTCAAAGGTGGAGTTGATGGTGGTATCGTTATTCAAACCGTCCAGAGCGGTTTCTTCGTCGGAGTCGAACGAAAGTTCCTCGTCTTCGCCGTCGTTTTTGTTTTTGGTGTTGTCGTTGTTGTTCTTCTTGGTGCTTTTGCTATTCCTATTTGTATTCGTATTATTATTATTATTATTCATGTTCATATTCCTCGTCGCGGCGGTAAGTTTTCTCAAATCGTCGTCGTCCTCCTCATCATCATCATCATCACCTTCGAACCTTTCGTTTTCATCTATGCTCATCTTACTCCCAAAATACGCCAATTGAGTGGGCGAAACGTACGTGAATCCGAGAAAATGGTGTTGCTCCGCCGAGCTCGGACTCGCCGCCGCGGATTCGGCTTCGGCGTGGACTTTCGCGTCCGTCCACTTCTTATCAAAGTGTGCCACACACCCGTCGCCTTTATCTTGGTCAATTTTCGGCACAAACGGTGCCGGGACTTCTCGTTTTTCGAGCTTCGCCCAGTTGATTTTCGAAAAAAACTTGTGTTTCTTCACCTCCTCGGTGCCGTTTTTAGACGTCGAATCTTTCTTCAGATTCACGTCGCTTCCTAAACGTAAATTCGGATCTTTCATGGTTAAATTCTGAATCAATTTCGCCGCGTCGTTTTCCACGAACGTGGGCATTTTAATCTTTTGCGACGTGATTGCCTTTTGTATCGCCGCTTTATTTTTTCCTCGAAAAGGTAACTGCCCAATCAGCATCTCGTACAACAAAACGCCGACGGACCACCAATCCGCCTCTTTCCCGTGACCTTTATCTTTCAAAATTTCCGGCGCCATGTAATCTATGCTCCCAACCAACGAGTTCGCTTTCTCGCCGTCGCTGCTAAACTTCTTCGCTAAACCAAAATCGGTAATTCTCACGTGTCCTTCCCTATCGACTAAAATATTCTCCGGTTTCAAATCTCTGTGCATGATGTTCAGCGAGTGCAAATGTCCAATCCCGCAGACGATTTCCGCGATGTAAAATCTCGTCAATCCAACGTCAAACATCCCTTCTCGATACATCCAATAAAACAAGTGCCCACCGTTGATAAAATCTAAAACTAAATACAACTTCGTCGCGGTTTGGAAACTAAATCGTAACTTTACCACGTACGGGTGCGTGATGCTCGTCAAAATGTCCCTCTCTTGCTTCGTGTATTCCATCTGCTCTTTCGCAATCACCACCTCTTTCTTCATCACTTTCATCGCGTACAGAACCCCGGTATCTTTCTTCCTCACTTGAAACACTTTCCCGAACGCGCCTTGGCCGACGAGATACAACGCCTCGAAATCCTCCGGCGTCAACTTTTTCATCGTCGTCGGCGTTTTCCCGTCGTCGGCGGTAGTACTGCTCTCTTCCAATCTCGCGTCTGGATCGTCCTCTGGCCTGCACATCACCGTGTTCGCTAACAACGTCGAATCTACGCGTCGTAAATTCGAGGTCAATGCGCTCGTCTGTTTGTTATTAAATTTGTTCATCGTATTAGTCGCGTTTTGTGGCACATCCGAATCGGACGAATAATAATAGTTTTGCGTTTGCTTCGACACCTCCTGCTGGCCGCTTCCAATAAAATTCGTTTTTTTATTCTCGGTCGTCGTAGAAGTCGTAAAACTCTCCTGTCGCATGAGTTTGTTCAGCTTTTTCTTCACCTCTTTGTCAGTCGTCGGCAACGGCGGAAGTCCCGCCATCATCCACTGTTTCGCGTTTTCCGACGCATCTTCCACAAAAACAGTTTTCGCCGCCGCCCCCAAAACTTTGGTTGATGATTTCTCGTCTTTGTCTTCTTCTTTGTCTTCTTCTTCTTTATCTTCTTCTCCTCTCGAATCATCGACTCGTGGTGAAAGTGAAGGTTGCTGAAACCCAGAGACTCTTTTCAAAGACGCCATGTCGACGACTTCGGGTAAAGAAAACGCTCTTTCTTTCTCTTATTAAAAGGAGAATATACCACAAAGTTGTTCTTGCGTCTGATTGTGAGAAATTTTCAAGAGAAAAATGGAGGAGACGAAAATTTCTTCGATGTTTCTCTCTTTATTGTATTACAAGGGCGCGGCTAGCTTTAAGACTGTGTGTAATTATTCTAATTCTGATTCTGATTCTGGCACGTGTAACTCTCCATCTTCGTAAGACCAGCCTTCTGGGAGAGGACAGTCGTTGTCGAGGAGGTATTGTAAACACTCGGTGTGGTTGTAGTCGTGCGCGTAGCGTATGGCGTCGTCGTCCCAAGGAGCTTTGGCGGTTTCGTGCAAGTACTTCAAACAGTCTAAATGGCCGTTCTCGGCCGCATACTCACACGCAAGCGTGCTGAATTTTTCATACTTACGCTCAACAAGATATTCGAGTATGTGGAGATGACCATTTTCAGCCGCCCAAGTGGCAGTATGAGAATCCCAAGGCGCTTTGACTTCTTCGCGTAAGTATTTGAGGCACTCGAGATGACCGTTGAAGGCAGCAAATGCACACGCGTCCTCATCGATAGGACACTCATTTGCAACGCAATACTTTACCATTTCCAGATTACCTTGACGTGCGGCCGCAGTAATCGTCCGTTCACCCCACTTACACTTTTTCTCCTCTCGCGCCCACTTGAGCAACTCGAGTTTATTCGTTTCAGCAACTTCCAAGCAGAAACGTCTTTCGTTCAACCAACTCGGCCACAACGATTTATGCTCCAACATAACTTCCAAAGTCGATATCGACGACATCTCCTTCACTTTAAACCCCTTTTTCAAATCCCCCTTACGAGATGATCTCTTAATCAACTTTCTCGTCTCCGTATTCACCTCGTACAAAAACTTCACGTCATTCGAATTCAATCTCGGAAGAATGTGTTTGAAACTCACATCGTCGTTATTCACAATCACGTCCCACAAATCTCTCTCCCCCATCCGCCTCTTTTGCGCTCTCGTCATCACTCCCAGAGTATACGTAGCAGCAGCAGAAGAAGACGTGACGCTTTCGTGTCGTTTTGCGCTCTGAATAATCAATCGCTTCTTCTTTAAACGCGAATAAATGTGATTTCTTTTTTTTTTACGCGCGTAAGGAAAAAAAAAAGCGACCGTTCTTTCCTTTTTTTTCTCTGTCTGTGGTTGACTTTTTCCTTCTCGGAAATTTTTGTCTCGAAAGAGCAGCTTTTTCCTCCTCAGAATAATACAGTCTTTCTACTTCTTATCGATTAAAGATTGAAGATCACTTACCGCAAACTTTGAGCCTTGCGTTTTGTTTAAAACAACAACTTAAGAACGAGAACCAAAAGAAAGCTCACCGCAGAGAACTGGTGTGAAAATATGTCCTCCTCCTTTACTATTGCGTCGACTTCTTCTTCTCATGGATTGGGGAAAACGTCATTTTCGTCCAAATCTTTACGAAGAATCAGCCGGCGGCGACTTTTATCATCATCTTTTGATGATACCTCCTCTGCGACCACGAAGAAGAACAACAACATCAACAACACGAAAACGAAAACGAGAGGGAGTAGACGCGCGACAAAAACTGCCGCTGCTGCTTCAGGAGGGGCGGCGACGGCGAAAGCATCGAAGTCTTCTTCCCTGAAGAAAAGAGATAACGAGTGGATACTGCAGGCGAGGGATGCCTGTGTGTCTGAATCGTCGTCTGAATCGTGGGTCGAACGCATGCGCTCGAGTGCGTCTAAACAACTCTCGGAATCGAAAACGCCGACGAACAGGGACGAGTCGTGGCGTTTTTTTGACGTTTCGGAGATTACGAGTGCGAAGTTAGTGAGAGAAGATGATAGCGAGGCGGATGTAGAGGAGGACATGAAAGCGTTCTTGGCGGATGTTCCGGAGGGAGCGAAAGTCGTCGCATTCGTCAACGGCCGGCTTTCCGAGAAGTGGTCTTCAATCGACGAGGACGACGACAAGAACGGGGTGTCAATTTCGAGGACGATAAGCGGTGACATCGCGAGCGCGATTGGGACGTACGACGAAGACGAGGAGGTTGAGGGACAAGGCGCGATTTTCGCGAGAATCAACAAGAGCTGCGCGAGGAGCGATAACGTCGCGTGCATCACGGTGAAGACTGAGAACGTGGAGAATATCGTCTATATTATCCACGCGAGGAGGAGTTCGAAAGATAGAAAAGATGGGGAATTGGCGACGGGTGCGAACGCGAGAGTGTTCATCGACGCGCTCGCGAAGAGTTCGGTGAGCGTGGTTGAGAAGTACGCCACCGTCGGCGGCTCGGGGAAAAAACACGATTCTCGGTACTGGGCGAACGACGTCGTCGAGATACATTTGGCAGAAAACGCGCGCGTGTTTCACTCGCTCTCGCAAGACCACGGTCGAGAAGCCGTACACACTCGCGCGACGTACGTCCGACAAAACGAGTCTTCGGTGTACGAGATTAACGAAGTCAACGTCGGGGCGAAGTTACACCGACACGATTTAAGAGTGAAACAACTCGGGAAGAAAACAGACACGAAACTGAACTGCTTCAACTTAGCCGGCTCGAAACAAACGCAAGATTTACATTCGGCGATTATTCTCGATTTCGAGGAAGGCACGACGGATCAACGACACAGATGCATCGTCTCCTCGTCCTCGGGTAAAGGCGTTTTCGACGGCAACGTGAGAGTAAACAAACTCGCGCAACGAACCGACGCGAAACAAATCACGAGAAACTTATTGTTAGTGCCGAAAGCGACGGTGAACGCCAGACCGAATTTGCAGATCATCGCGGATGACGTCAAGTGCACTCACGGATGCACCGTTTCCGATTTGGAAGAGGAGGAGTTGTTTTACATCCAAAGCCGAGGCTTGACGAAAGAAATCGCGAGGTCTCTCTTAGTCAGCGGGTTCGGCACGGAGATCATTTCCGGAATGAAAGGCGGGGAAAAGTTCAAAGAATACGTACGAGAGACCGTGAAAAGCGCGCTGAGTAAAGATGCGGTCGAGCTTTTAGTCGCTTAAATGCATACATAACGGACTGATGATGATTACCAACTTGTTATTTATATATTATACTTTTGTATGTGTTTTGTGATTAAAAATGTACTCGTCGTATTTATGCGCGTAGAAGAAGAAGAAGAGATTACAAAATCATCTCCCTCCCTTTCGCGTGCAACATCTTGCACATCTCGTTATACGCGAACAAATCCACGCTCTCACCAAAACTCGCCACGTTCGTCGCTTTAATCTCCTGCGGACCAGTCACCACGCCTTCGACTTCGATAAACCGACTCCGCGGCGCCGCGCCCAAAGACTGGTCCAACTGCACGGTCACTTCCATCCCGTCCGCGGCTTTCCCTTTGAGCACAGAACCACCTTCATTGCTCGTCGTTTCCAACACTAACTGCACGGTCTTCCCGGAAAATAAACCCATCTGTTCGCCGTTGACTTTCGGTTTTGGGGCCGAGATGTCGATGTTCGTCGTCGTCATATTGTTGTTCTTTCTGTGCTTTTTCTGGTCTGGAGCAGAGAGAAAAGAGAGAGAAATTTTAAAAAAATGAGTAAAAATCAAAGAGCCTTCTTCTTTCTCTCGATCGTTTTCAGGTCGTTCCTTCAGATTGCCTCTCTCCTCTGCGCGTTCACAACGCGAAAGGAAGGCGCTTTTCTCTCTTTCTCTCTCTACTTTTAATAAGCGCAACAGAGAGAGAGAGAGAGAGAGAGAGAGAAAGAGAGATCACATTTAAGGGGAGATTTTCGGCACCCAAATTTTCAAAATGTGTTCCGAGAAAAGATGATGATGATGGACACACTTACTTCTTCTCGCAGAAAGAAGAAACGCGAAAGATCAAAACGGGAACAGAGAGAAAGAAACGCGCGCGCGACGTAAAGAAAATCTGTTCTTTTGCGCAGAAGAAAAGAGTAGTGTGCTTTTATCTCTAATATTCGTACCTTTTTTGTGAGACATTTTGAACGAAATTTCGGGAGAAAAACGAGACAGTTGGTTGCATGATGAAGAGTTTACTGTTGCGAGATCGAATGCAGAGCGCCGCTTTTGCGTCCTCTTCTTACAGCATTGCATCTCGTAGTCTTTGTTTTTGTTTTCGATTAGGGTATTTCTCCTTCTTTTCGTCCTCCTCCTCCTCCTCTTTCGTGGATGCCAACACCGCGAAGAAGAAAAAAGTGTTCGAGAAACCTCCACTCCCTCCGTCCCTTCTGAACTGCAAACACATCATCGCCGTGGCCTCGGGGAAAGGCGGGGTCGGGAAATCGACGACCGCGGTGAATCTCGCCATCGCGTCCGCGAAGTGTGGGTTAAAAGTCGCCCTGTTAGACGCGGATATTTTCGGGCCGTCGATTCCGTTGTTGATGAATTTGCGCAATTTGCAACCGAAAGTGGTGACGGAACGAGACGGATCGAAACGGATGCTCCCCTTGGAAAATTTCAACGTCAAGTGTCAATCGATGGGGTTTTTACTCCCGCAAGACCAAGCGGCGGTGTGGAGAGGTCCCATGGTCATGGGGGCATTGAGTAAGCTGATTCAAGAGACAAAGTGGGGGAGCGACTTGGACGTGTTGTTCGTAGACATGCCGCCGGGGACGGGAGACGCGCACATCACGGTGGCGCAGAAAGTACCGCTATCCGGGGTTATCGTCGTGTCCACTCCGAACGAGTTGAGTTTAATCGACGCGAGACGAGCGGTGGATATGTACGCGAAAGTAGACGCGAAAATCTTAGGCGTGGTGGAGAATATGAGTTATTTTAGCGCGGACGGCGGGAAAACGAAACATTTTCCCTTCGGCGAACGCGGCGGGAGCGAGTTCGCGAAACAGTTAGGCGTGGACGTTTTAGCCGAGGTGCCGATTTTGGAAGGCGTCAGTCGAGGTGGTGATATCGGGAGGCCAGTGGCGGCGAGTTTAACCATGACGACGACGACGGAAGATGACGAAGAACAACAACGGGAGAATGTGACATTAGAAGGAGAGATTTATAGAACGATAGCGAAGAAAATTTTCAATTTGATGTGAGAAAAAAGTACGCACTTTATAAAAGAATGTCATCATCATCATCGATCGCGTATCGTCTGGCAAACTACGCCGTCCCTTTCGACGTGAATGAAATCATTCATTTGCTCAATTTGCACGCGAAAGAGATATCGTCGTCGTTTACGTCGTCGCCAAACCCGTCGTTATCCAAAACAAAACTCCAAAAACAGTTGCAATTGCATGCCTCGAACGGGCACATGTTTTCGATACTGGCCATTCAAAATCAATCCGGCGCGTCCGTGGGTATTCAAAATTGCTTCGTGGGTTTCAGTGCAGTCGAATGTCGACCAGTTTTAGAGGTTTTAGAGACGTACGTGTTGCCGAGTTTGCGAGGAACTGATTTGGAGGTGGAAGAGCATTTGTTAGAGAAAAGCGAAGAGGAAGCGAAGCGGAGAAAATGTTGCAAGATTGTAATGATGGAGAAAGTGCCGAGGGAAATGCCGTACGTGAAACTTTTAGAGGTTAGCGAAGAAGGAGACGATGGAGTGGTAGAAGATGAGAGGAAGAAGTGTTCAGCGTGTTCAACATTGACGGAGACGCTGTCGCAATCGACGATGATGGCGAGTTGGCAAATTTGTAACTCCTGCGTCTCAAAAGAGCAGGCGGCTTCGGCGTACGATGTTAGGTATAGTGGACGATAGAGAGAGAGGAAGGAAGATGCGTTGTGTTACATTTATTAAAGTATCTGTACATTCTAATCACTTATTCATATAAGTTTTCTTCTTCGTCGTCGTCGTCTAATCCCGCGAGCCCTCGCGCACGCTTAATTTTATTCAAATCTCGTCTTCATCAAAATCCGCTAACGGTTCAAAGTATCCATCTGGTCTCGAACCGCCGCCGCCGCCAAACCGTCTAAAGCCACCGCCACCACCGCCTGATGATGATCCCATGTTACTCCGCACTCTTCTCAACCAATCCATGACGTTTTCAAAGAATTCATTCACCGCGTCTCGGAACCCGTGCGGTACGTAGCGGCCTAAATCAAAGTATTTATACACCACATAAAAAGCTCCGCCAAAGAGACAAAAGATGATAAATCCAAACAGAGGATGCTTCGTGTTGTGCTTTTTCCCTTTCTTGTGGCCTAAATCGTCGTATTCTGCGCCGAGCGCGTTTAACGGGTTGTTACACACGTCTCCGTGAACGATGCGTTCGTGAGATTTCGGAATCGATCCTTTATCTATCAAGTACGCGCACTCTTCGATGTTCACATTCGGCATCGGATCGCACCCAGAAATAGCCGAGGGCGACGAGTGAACTCTGTAATACCCGTATTCACACGACGTGTCAAACATGTGCTCGCACTCGCACACGTGAGATTGCGAGACGGTATCTTGGAGTTCCGACACGACGCCGTCTTCAAGGTTCAAACACCTCGCGTACCGTTTCCGGCGTCGTCTTTCAACTTTCTCGCCCATGTTGCACTCCTTTTGGTTTGGAATATTCAAAAACCACGTCTCGTAATCGTTCTTCTCGTCGCACTTATCGACTCGAAACGTCGAGTTGCTTAGCAATAAGTTATCGAAATCGATGACGTACGCGATGCCGGAGGCTTGGTACGATTCCGATTTCGTCGCATCTTCGCCGTGGATAACAAACACCGATCCTTTCTGAACGACATCCGTGCGAATGTTGTGGACGTTGATCGGTTTACTCAACTTGATTGGGCCTTCCCAGCACTTCCCGACGTCTCGCGAGAACCAAACCTCGTCGGTTTGCCCCACGCTCGATTCTTTCGCCGCGACGATTAAAGCGCCAAAGTTACCAAACTCGTAAATGTGCGGTCCTTGTAACGTCTCTTCCCACGTGTACCCACCATCGCGAGAGATGTACGTGTTCACTTCGCTCGCTTCTTTCGATAACACGTTCCCGACATTTCCTGTCGATATGATGACACCCGGCGTGGATTGGTGCGAATACACCGCGCCGAACCGCGTTTCCCAATTTTCGCCTCCAGACCACGCGCTTTCGCCGTGCAAGTGTAAGCTACACACTGTTTTCGAGTCGTCCGTAACCGTGCACCCTTGAATATCGTTTCCGTTCGCATCTTTCTTCGGAGCGGGAATGTATCGCCACACGCCTCCTCCGTTGAACGATTGCAAGGTTTGGTAATAACTACTATAGTCCACGTCGTTATAATTATACGTACTTTTAAACGCATCTCTGCTTATTTGGTTTGCAATGAACACGCCATTCATGCCTGCAACGCCGCTGAAATCCGCCACGCCTCGTTCGCGCACGTTTCTACGAAGCGATAGGGAAAACAGTCGCAACGAATCATCCGCGGCGTACAAGTTCCCCATCGGCGCGGCGCCTTCAACCGCCGACGTTTCTTCCTCCGCATGGTCGATGCTGATGAAATCCGGCCCTTTCTGAACCGCATCGAAATCGAATATCGTGAACGATTTCGCGCGAATATTTTCTGGGAAGCATATCGGATTAAACGTCTCACCGCTATCTGTGGACACTTCCAACTGCACGTGGTCGTACCTCAACTCTTTTTCCTCTTCGTCCGAGATGTCTTTCGAATCTTCCAACATTTTCAAATACTTGTCGCAATCCTTCAAAGCAGCGACGTAGACGTCCTTATTTAACACCTCGAACACGTTCCCGCACGAAGTTTTATGCGCGTACCAATCTTTCCCCACAAAAAACGACGACGAGCGTATAAAAGTTACCGCGAAACTAAACCCGGGATGATGTCTCGATTTCCACAAGTCCTCTTTACTCGTATACACGGTCGCCAAAATGCTCGCTTCGCTGTGCGTAGGATCTGGATCTGGTCCCCAGTCGAAATCCACAAAACTAACGATATCGTTATCGCTCGAATCCGTTAAATTCCTCCACTCTGTTCTCCCGAAATTCGTAGTCAACATCAAATCCTTCGCGCACGTCACCGTGTCGTCGTAATACGTCCTCTCGCACTCCGGTCGGCTCACCAATGCCAAAATGTACCCATCCCTGTGCTCGCCGGGATGCATCACCATGCTTCCTACAATCCTATACCCTTGTTCGTACTTCCCACCGGTCGGACTCTTGAAACAATTGTTCGCGTCGTCGTCGTTGGCGCTTTCAAACCCGCACGGTTGTATCCAACTGTCGCCGAGATCTTTCGACGCCCAATGCCGATCTTTATTCCCTTGTAAAATCACTCGTTTCGTGTATAAATCATCGCTCGGAACTAAAATCCGGTCGACTATGAATCCTTTATCCTCTTGGAACCCTCTCAAAACCGCCGTCTCGTCCGCGAACGTCTTCCCGTTGTCCTTCGATTGGTATATTTGACCATTCGATAATTTCGCAATCACCCGTTCCGTTTTCTTCGTGTGATCGTCTTTATTCGCGTAATCGTATCGAGCCAGCCATTCCATTTCCTCGATCGGTGACGGTTGGGTGATGGGTGAGAGCGTTTGGAATTCGTTTGAAGTCGGACACTTCACGTCGTCATCTCCGTTGCAAAAGGATGATTTTTCGTTCAAGAAAACGAGCAGCCAAAGCGCAAACGTAACGAGAACGTTTTTTACTATTAACCCTCCCGACGAGAACGAACGCGCATTTGGGGCAACACGACGACGATTAAAACGACGACGAGTAACAGTATTATCGTTATTGTCGAGTCTTTCTCCCGATGATTGCATGTTGCGTGCGCGTGTTTTGCGTGTTTTGTAATGGAATAAAAATAAAGAGACTCAGACGTCAAAGAGGTGCCTGAGAGAAGAATATTTGGCAGATTGGCGCGGACGACTATTACTACATGAATGACTACATGAACTACTACTACTACTGCTAAACGCAAAAAAGTTACTCCTTCTCGTGCGCGAACGGCGTGACGAGTTGCCAGAGCGCCTCGGACGCCGTTTCGGACCACGTTTCTCGATAGGACACCACGCGGAGACACGTCTCGTTCTCGTCCTCCTCTTCTCCTCCCTTTCTCTCTCGCTCTTCTTCTTCTTCTATTTCCACATCGTCCACTCTCTCTCTCCGAAACTGAAATCGAGTTTCGCCTTGGATGTCGATTTTCGGTCGCCACGGCAATTGCAGGTTGCCGACCATTCGCCATTTGGCGACGACGACGTCGTCCGAGTCTTCGTCTTTCCTGCACTCGCGCAACTCGACCCTTCTCTTTCCTTCGGGCGCGATGCGTCTCAAACTCGGCTGTAAACTCTCCAAGTTATCTCTAAAAGTCTCCAACCCGGTAAACGAGAGCGTCGGATCTGTAAAAACACATCTAAGCGAGAACAAATCGACGTCGATATCCCCCGACCATAGAAATTCTTTCACGCGAAACTCGTCCGCTATTCGACGCTCGAGCATTTCGACCGTCCTCGCTGGATTCCCATTCCGGAGTTTTTTCAACGAAGAAGGAGAAGAAGACAAAGACGATGATACGTCCTCCTCTCTCTTCTTCATCCTCTGCCTTAAAGTGTTGGCAACGGACGTCATTCCGGAGACGATCGTTTTCACCAGCGAGGACGTTTCGGAATAGTCCGAATACTTCTTCGACGAGTTTGTGCAAATGCATCTCATCAAACGTTCTTTTTGTCGTCGTTTTACTCGCGAAACATAACTTCTCGTTCGAGCTTCAAACGTGGCAGGATGCGTAGGCGCAGGAGCGCTTCGAAACGTGTTTTGCCTGCTCAGATTGCACGGTTTGCACAAAGGTATCATCGTATACATGCGTACAAAGTTTAGGGGAATTGAAGGGAAAAAGTCAACGCAATGTCTCCACTTTTGCGAACGTTTATTACTCGAGACAAAAGATACAAAAAGCAGCACACGAATACTAATTCTCTCTACGAATGAGCGCAGCAGGAGCAGCAGCAGCATCGTCGTCGGTAAAACCACCATCGGCGGAACGGAAACAGTTCACCGAACTGCAACAAAAATACATCGACACCACGCAAAAGTTGAAGCAATTGCACTCGCAGTTTCAACAAAAATCCGTCGAGAAACAGCGAGCGTTACTGACCGCGAAAGAGTTATCCGTTTCGACGAATGAAGACGAAGAAACGACTACGAATTTGTACAAACCCATCGGACGAGGGTTCGTGTTGCGATCGAGAGAACAGATCGAGAGAGAGCTCGCGCAGACGGTGAAAAAAGCGGAGAAGATGATGGACGATTGTCAAAACCAGAGGACGTTTTTAGAGGGGAAAATCGAGGAACTGGAGAGGAATTTGCGAGAACTTTTGCACGGGAACGAGGGGTTACAAAGAGAGTTGCACGAAGCTGGATTATTAGGGGGAGGAGGAATGATGTGAGCTTTGTTTTGGCGCGAAAGTAGTAGTAGCAGTAGTAGTGGTAGTAATGTGTGTGTGTTATTGGTTGTGCGATTAAAACACAAAGTATCTACGTGTAGAAATTTTTACGCTACGCTTCGCACTTCGTCTCTGTTGGATTCGAAGTATCTCGATCGGAGCGTTTCGACGTCGTTCGTGGCGTTCCATTCCGGGAGTTCGACGTGGCGTAAACCTCTTCGGTGTAAGTGTCGGTTGCGGAGTTTTAAGATTTGGAACCCGAATAAGCCGAGGAGGACGAGGCCGATTAAAGAGACGAAGAAGAGGAAGCCGAAAGATTTTTCAATCTTCGCGTCTTCTTTTTTGCTCTTGTTGTTCTCGTCGGCGGAGGCTGATTTTTCCACGTTTTCGCCATTTCCTTGACTTTCTTTGCTGCTACGCGTCGCCGTCGGGCTCTCTTTTTCGAGCGTACGGATCGTCCACCCGCCATCGGCTATTCTTTGAATCTCGGTGTTTCCCGCCGGGTTCGGTACGTTCGAGACGAGAATCGGGAAAGAGATTTGAGCGCTCTCTCCGCGCGGGTCAATCGCTTCGACTGTCACGTCGATCATTTTCTTCTGTTGTTGCGCATTTGTGTTAGTAACTTTTGTCGCGTCAAATAGAAACTCTCCCGTATTAGTATCGATAGAAGCCGCTCGAACAGACCGAGCATTCACAACTCGAAACTTGATATCGTTGTCCGCCTTCTCCTCTGTCGTCGTCGTCGTCGCGTTTGATAACGACGCTCCAAAAGTAAACGATGCGATTTCGTTGGATGCCAAATCTAAAGCGATATCGACTGCCGGCGCGCGAGTAATCACGGGTGGATTTGCAATTTTTTCGCAACTCTCGCCTTCGTAGCCTTCCTCGCACTCGCACTGAAATGTGTCTTTGGTACAAATACCTCTGCCGTTGCACGCGATGGAGAACGTGGGGTCTAGTCCGGGACATTTATTCAGAGTACAGTTATCAGACGGGTTGCCTAACCCAAACGCGCACGTCTCGCAATACGGAAGTTTGCAGATGTACGAAAACATTTCAAGAATCGTTCGCGACTTTGCCGCGTCATCTCGCAAAGCCGACTCTCTCGTGTATCTTTCTAACAAAGCATCGCCGGCGACTTGTCCGATTGAAAACGTTGGAATGGTGAGTGTAGATTGCGGGAAGCTGCGCCAATTATCAGCCCCGGGCGCAGGAATCCGACTTTCGTACGTGTCGACGTTGACGATCAACACGCCCACGCCTCCGGCGTCTTGACAATTCATTGTTTTTACGTCGAAAGCGCACCCACCTCTCACGACTACGCAAATTTTACCTTCTACGTCGTCGGAGATGTAGGCGTTGCAGCCTTCGCGATCCCATGCGTCAGGGACAATATCGTTCGATGCGATCGCTCTGCGCGGATCTGGAGATTGATATTCAAAGTTTGTTTCATTCGGAGTTGTTCCACTGTACTTCCGCACGTCGTTACGCAAGTAATAAAAGGGTAACGTGAACGAGGAAGGCCGAGATTTTGGGAACACTAGATTAGCAGATATAGATTCGACGCCTGCGGTACTGGTGCTTACACTCGCCATGTAGCATTCGCAATCCGCTCCATAATCGAGCTCATAAACGTCTAATATGACTGAATCGATGTTTCCTTTCTCTCCGTCTTTGACGTTAACACCGAGCGTTCCGCTCGGATATAAGCAACTATTACTATGATTCGTTGCGCTCTCGTTCGGAACGTCGCTTCCAAAAACAGTCAGCTTTGCAGCAATGCCATCTAATAAAGCGCTGTGTCCAAAATCTGCCGCGCCTACTGCAAAGTATTGTCCAACTGGCGCGGAGCTTTCTCCTCGAAGGTAATACCCCAACGTACCACCAACTTCGATGTTTGGAATAGTTTCAAACATATCCGCTTTCCATAAGCCGCGCTTGAAATCATACGACGGCACGACACCGCGCGATACGCCAAAGTAAAGTTCAGGTCCAGCGTTTGCAAACGCGGAATAGTCATTTAATTTCTCGATATCGAGAGCAAATTTTTGATTCTGGCACCTGATTTCAAAAATAAACGCTACGGCTTCGCCCGAATCTAATCTGTTTTCATACGTTTTTATCTCACCGTTTTCAATCGAGATGAGTGGGATTTCGCATGCTTCGCCGATGAAGTCTTTTGAACACTCGCAAATACCTTTTACTTTGTCACATACGCCGTTATTTCTACACTCCTTCTGACACCAACCGTACGAAGGAAGCGTTTGTATGGATACGCGATATATCAAGCTCTCTGAAGCTCCGATAGCGTCGTTGAACACGGTAAGAAACCACCAATCGACATTCTCCTCTTCCGCTTCATCGGCGCCGATACTCCATCCGCTCACGTTGTATCTTCTCGGAACGTCTGAAACCTTTACGCTGGCTTCGTGCTGCACGAGATACTTTTCTTCCTCGCCAAACGGATGATGGTTATCATCGTAGCCGCCGGCCTGAGTTCCTTTTGGTATTACTTTCGCTTCTGGTATTTTTCCCGAAGATTCGTCCCTGGTTTCGAGCGCATCAAATGCGTCGTACGCGTCTCTGCAAAGGTTATCATCGCCGGCGTACAAATTCTCGTTGACCTCACCGGCATCGTCGTTCAAAAATCCACCGCGCAAGCCCGGGGGACAATAAATCGGAACCGCATTTCTTCGTAAGAACAAGCGTGGCGAAGATCCATGATGCAAAGCGTGGTCAAGCGTCGCTCGAACTATCGCTGTATCGCTCGTTACACGAAAATTATAAACATCGAACGCGCCTTCAGGTAAAACTCGAACGTCGGTAACATTCTCAGAAATTACAAGAGACGTTCCGTTTTTTTCAATAACCGTATCTTCCAGCGTCAAGAATTCAATCGGGATCGAGCACGCCACGCCGGTGAGATTCAGAGGACAATCGCACACGCCGTTGACACATCGACCGATACCGCTACAGTTGGCGACGCACAGCTTGGAAGAACCAATACCACCGCTTTCGTCGAGGAGCACGAATACCTTTACGTGCAAATCTTTCTCGCTTCCTTCAAATCGAGTGCCGCCGTTCGGCTCAATCGCCGTTTCTGATTGACGTACTCGTGCGCTTCTCACGCCAAAGCTCCACGTTTCGTTGGGAGAAACTGTGAAATTCGCGAATAGGTATTCCGGTACGATGCAATCTATCCGCGTACACTGTGTTTGCGCTATGGATTCAATGTCGTATCCGGTTCTCACGAACGCTCTCCATGTGACGACAATCTCGCCTGATACCCAATTCGAGTCTTCGAATGAGGTTTTGTCGTCTTCTAAAGAACCGTCAATAACTCCCAAATCGTCGTCGTCGACGCTTTCGAACAACTCCATGCCAGCGTTTTTACCGTCTTGAATCAATCCGGGCGTTTTTAAACTTCCATCTATGACGAGTTCTCTGCCACTCGCCGGCGTGAGCGAGGGACATTTCGAGTATGCGAAATAATTTCGCTCCTCGGAGGAATACGTCGCCAAGCACGCCTCAGAAAGATACGAAGGCGGTTTTGCGTGAATTCGCAAAGCTTTCCACGATATATCGATTATCGACGCGTTTCGAGGGATGTTAAAATCGTCCTGAAAACTCAAAAATGAGTTTGCTTCATCTCCGATAGGTCCGGACGATACGAGCGTCGAATTGATCGTAAAAGTTGACGTATTAGTGAAATCGCTGTGGATGAACTTCACCGGAACGGGCGTTTCGAACGTAACTTTCGTGCTTTCATTATCGATAGGGGAGCCGTCCGCGAAAGTAAGGCCGGTGACTTTTTTGCCAAAGAGTTCAGGGATACCGTTGACGTCTTTGTAGTTTATAATTTGCACGGAGAGAATCGCGGATGCGCTCAAGGTGGTATTTTCGCTCTCCACGTAAAAGTACTCCCAATCGCCCGGACGGATTTTGCGTTCAAAGACGCTCTCTTCGTCGTTTGGTATTAATTTTGTGGCGTTATTTTGGCAGTAGAAACCAGCGTATCCCTTGAAACACACGCACATTCCTCTAAAGAAACCAGCGTTCACACATATGCCATGATTGCTGCAATTGAACGGGCACGTCGGAATTCTTTCATTCACGGCGGTGTACTCTTCGCGCTCGAAAGATACGCGAGCGTCGAATGACATTCTCTCGCCGGATATCGCGTGATGGTTGATCACAGTCACGTAGTATCCCGCCGAAACGTTTTGCGTCGTCGTGTTACTACTCCTCTCGAAAATGCTTTCAATTGGAATCTCCAAACGCGCGTAGTCGCTCGCCACGCTCGATAACGTGTTCACGAACTGAGAATCTTGCTGACTCATCGCGCCTTCCGTATTCGCGGCGTAATCAGCGAAGTACCCAAACGAGCGACAACGCGTTTCACCGTGATATAATTCTTCGTTTGGCCACGCCGCGCAGATTATCATCCTATCCGATACGTTATCGGTGAACTCACTCGAAACGTTCATATCTCGGCGAACCAATACTGTACCTAACGCGGAAGGGTTGTTTTCGTGCGAGATTTCAATTTTTATCGCGTTAACACCTTCGGATTCGCTCGGACGTTCCGGAATTGAAATGTACATTTTAGCCGCGCCACCTCGATCGAGCGTTTCTGAGAAGGTATGCACGATACCATCGGGCTCAATTACTTTCATTCTGCTCTCGCAATACATCCCAGCGTACGGGCGTTCACAGAGGCACATTCCTGATGCAGAACATCTGCTGCGATTGTTATTGCAATCTGTTACGCACGAATCTTTAGTTTCGTTCGAAAGAACAACTTTGACGAGCGAGACGACGTCTTTCTTCGGTTCTTTGGATGCCGTGCTGGACCAAAATTGAATGCCTCCGCGTCCATCATCCATGCTCACTTCTTCAGGAATGAAATTTCGTAACTCGTGCGTTTTAAACGCCAAGGGAAGTGGCGGCGTTCGAACGTTGCATACGGCGATTATGAACCGGCTTTCACTCGAAACGTCGTCGACGCGCAGCGAATGAATCGGGCTTAAAATGCTGTACGATTTCACGTCGAACTGACTGTAATAGTGGAACGTAGGAATCTGTGGAGCATTGATTGTGAACCGAGTCTCGTTCGTATCATTTTCTATCTCCCCTGGCGACGAAAGAAGCAAAGAGTAGTCTCTAAAAGCAATATTTTTATCACCAGCCGAAGCCAAAGAAACGCTCTCGTTCTTCTTCTTTGTCGTTTCATTCTCGTCGATCCATTCGCACCCATGCGGTTCTGTTTCGCAATACCCACTCGAAGGAACATAAAAGTTTGTTTTGTTTATATCCAAAGCGTCCGAAATGAACAGAGAAGGTCTCGCGTCGCCGTCAAGACCGTCCGGAAAGGTCGCCTCTATGCGCATAAAAGACCGCTCGTCGTCACCACTCGCACTCTCTTTTGGCACATCGACGTTCAAATACGCGCACTCCCCGGGTTCACTTCTCAACAACGAATATCCTTGGTACCTGCTCGTCTCGTTTTCCTTCATTCCCAGCACGAGTTGATGCACGACGATGGAACAGTCCGCCCCGGCTCTTCCTTTCGGACACTCGCAAACGTTCCGTTCCGTGCACACCCAGACCCGATCGCAATCGTTCAAACACTTCACCTCGTCCATCCTATCCGTGTAATAGTGCACCTTGAACCCTTTATCGCTGTTCAGTTTCAAACTCGTCCATTTTAACGTCAACGACGACTGGTTTTCAAACACGATCGAGTGCGGAAAGATATCTCCCGAATATGTGGCCAGAATTTCTTCTTCTCCTTCATCGTACACTCGCAAAAAGTCTTCGCCTAACACGGAGTTGAAATACTCCAACGCGAGCGTAATTCTCGTCGTCGTCCCGAGTCTTTCTTCTTCACCTCTACCAATCCTCCACGCGCACTCGTGCTCTTGCGGGAGATACGTTTTCCCCTCTGGACTTCCATCCGTGATCAACCCAGTCGCTGCGGCTAAAAAAACAGCCCCAGTCTCGTTCTTCTGCTCCAAAGCGCACGACCCATCGAGCGCGAGCGCGACTTTAAAACAAAAACCATTTGCGAGCAGCCACAAGAACAACGACAACACCATCCATTTCCTTCCCCCCTTTGTCGTCGTCGGCAGCGGCATCCGTAAACGTATCGAGTACAGCTGAAAAGGTTGTTGTTTGTTGTTGTTGTTGTTAACGAGAAAAATGACGTTGCAAAAAGAGCAGCCACTCGTTCGCGTTCGTGTATTTTTTTCTTTCCAAAAAAGAAAAAGAAGAGAGAGTCTCTTTCGCGCGGCACGCGGCGTCGAAGAAAGTGTTCTGTTGAGTATTCGTTGAGTATGTGATGTGAATGTATGTACAACAGGACTACAGAGGAGCTAATGTTGAGTACGCATGTGGTATTTTAAAACATTAGAGTGACGATACCTCTTCTCGCAAACATGGCATTCATACGGTTTCTCGTTCGTGTGAATACGCATGTGGTCTTTCAAATTATCAGATCGACGAAAACACTTCTCGCACACATCACACTCGTACGGTTTCTCGTTACTGTGAATACGCATGTGCCTTTTCAAATGAGTACCTTGACGAAAAGCTTTATCGCACACATCACATTCATACGGTTTCTCGTTCGTGTGAATACGCATGTGGACTTTCAAGCTACCAGATGCAGTAAAACGCTTCTCGCACACATCACATTCGTACGGTTTCTCTTTCGTGTGCGTACGCATGTGTTCGGCCAAATGTGATGGTCTATCAAACATCTTCCCGCAAACATCGCACTCGTGCCCTCTCTTTCTCTTCACTCCTTTCTTTTTAAAGGTCGTTTTTTCTTTTTGTATCTGATGATGATTCACCTCGAGATCATCCTCCTCGTCAGGAATCCTCGAACACAACACCAAAGGTTCTTCTCTCCTAACCTTCAAAACCGTCCTCGCGTTCACCGCGCGCTGTGGATGTGGATTCTTTCTTCGTCCCATTCCTTGTTATTGTTATTATTATTATTCGTAGTAGTAGTAAGTCGTACTAAAACGAGTTTGTAAATAATACTCGAACACCAACAACACGCATGTGTGATCTCGTGGGAAGAGTCTAAAGAGTCACAAATTCTCGATTTTTGGCTTCAGATTTTCGCCTCTAAAAAAGTGATGTCCACGGCAAGGATCGTTCCAAAACCGTCTCCGGCCGGAGACGAGGAGACCGTTTGGAGACCAAACTTCAGGTGCGAGGACATTATTTGTTGTTGGTGTTGTTATTAGTAGTAGTAGTCTCGCCGTCGTTTACGTTGTGTTTCTTCTCTTTTACGATAGAGTTTGTTTACTTTTGGATTTCCATTTTTGCCGCGCATTTCTGTTCTCTACATTTTATAAGTACGAGTTTACTCACACGCTTTCTCTCTCCCTACCTCTCTCTTTTGGGATGGTATCGGAAACGTAACAGTGGAACGTGGGAAACGTCCGTGGTGCACAACTACCGGAACTTTGTCCGCCACTGTGGCGTGGCGTTCGCGCGGTCGAAATTAGATGCACGCGTGGTGAGCGAAGCTTCGAAAACGGTGGTGGATACGTGCGAGATACGGTCGATTTCGCACAGAGAGAACACGTTAGCGGACGTTTTGGTGAGCGAGAATGGGGTTTCGCTGACGAATATAACGGAGATTGGGAAGCGACGAGTGATTGTATACCCGGACGGGGCGACGAGCACGGTGGAGAGTCGATGGGACGGCGACGTGTGGGTGGAGGCGGACGAGTTGAACTTGTTGGAGACCAGACGGTGGTTGGAGAAAGGTTTTTTGATTATAGCGAGAACGATTAGCACGGAAAGTGGCGAGCAAGTGACGTCGATGTCGTATTTTGAGCCGTGGAGTAACGCGAAGAGGAGGAGTAAGAGAAGGAGCGGGATGAAGAGAAGGTTGGATTCGATGGTTGAGTTGGCGAGGGCAAATTCGAGAGGCGATTTGGCGAGCATGTTCAATAACGAAGACGACAACTACGGGAACGAAGATCCTCGAGGTGGTAACAGGATGTTGCCGTCGACGTCGGAGGACGGGGAGTCGATGACGAGCATGGGTAGCGAACGAACGAGAGAGGAGGAGGAGGACATCGATTCGTCCTTGGATTCGAGAATCGGGTATAGGAACAAAAACGGTCAAGGTGGTAATAATTATTACTCGGACGATAGCACGGTGTCGGATCAAGACACATTCGATGCGACGGAGGAGTTTGATAACGCCAGTTCGCAGCAGCAAACGCACACGGGAACGGAGAAATCGGGAAGCACGTCGTACAGTCAGTACATTTTCGGATTTTTCCAAATGCCTGATTTTTCGAGCTTTGGTTTATCCTTGCCGACGTTTGACGAACTCTTTGGAAATAAAAGTAAGCCGAATCACACTGGAACGAACGGAATGCATGCAGGCGATAACATTAACTCGTTTGATACTTCGTTTAACTCGGCTAAGAATAGCGATTACATCGAGACGGCGAGAGCGTTTAATCTTCCGTACACGGCGGAATGTCTCGGATCGTTCGATTGCACGCTTTCGAGCGCGCAAGGCGTTTTGCGCGTGTTCCACGACCCATTTGTCGCGTGTTTTGATGGCGGTGAAGGAAAGCGATGGTTTGCACACGCGGGTGATTTTCAGGCGTTACAAATTAATGGTGATCATGAGATTCTCGTCAAGTGGGTCACGGCGCAAAGTTTAGCGCAACAGAATTCATTGAAGAAGAAAAACAAGAGGAAGAAAGACTCGGGAACTCGAGCGACAGCTGTTCGATTCCAAAATTTCGGCGAGTTTCGAGACCAGGCGTTCGACTGCATAGTAGCGATGCTTGAAAGCGCGCCCGGGTTAGAAGCGAACGAGGACCAATACATGGATACGGAGGATAATGAATCTTTACACGGCATGCGTCCGGAATACGAAAGAGGTGCTATAGCGGCGTTACAAGTTGGCTATTATCCAGAGCGGTTCGTGTTCGTTGAAATAGAGTCTTTATTATTAGATGAACGCATGCGAGATAGAGTAGAAAAACGATCGAAACCGGTTATAAACATATCGGTCGGTCAACACGCGTCTTCGGCAAAGACGACGCGATTAGGATACGACGTAGACAGCATTCTGAAAGGAGGCGATAGCAACGCGAGTGACTCTGGCGCACAAAAATTTGAGGTGGAAAAGTTTTTCGCGTTTCCCGCCTCGGATGTAGACTGCAATGCTGGGCGCATTGCGGTTGTCATCACGGTGCCAGTTTTGAAAACTCAAGAGCCGGCGCACGGCGAAGAGAACGAGGACCTGGGCAGAACATCGACGACGACCTACGCGACGTTAGCACTAGGTGAAGCTTCGATCCCGTTGGCCATTTTAGAAACGAGCTCGCGCGCGGCTGTGCCCTTCACCGCGAATTTGTCCGCGGTGAAGAACATCGAAGCGACGCTGCAAGACGTAAATCCGAAACCGGCCACGAAGAATGGAGCTAAAGGTGTCGGAAGCATCCGATGTCGCGCCTGGTTAGGTACGCGCTCGGAAGCTATCGAGGTTGGCGCACCGAATATTCGACCGGAAACGCTCAAGCGCGGCAAGTCGAAGGATTTTGCGTCCTCAAAAGCAACGAAGAATTTACACATGGCGTTGCACAACGTCGAAGACGACGACGCGGATTCCTCGGACGATGAGAAAGCAGCCGTTTTGTTCGGCGAAGGTCCGTTGCGCAAAGACGTATCGAATCGACCCATCGTTCGAGTCGCTCCTAGAACGTGTAAAGTATTCGTGCGCATCAGTAGCGTGCGGGGTATTCCCGAAGCCGAAGCCGGAAAGAATTCTAACGGCGTCGTTTTGAGATGTTCGTTGTTGAACGACTCGCGAGATTTAGGCATCTTCAAAGCGAAAAAAGCGGGACAGCCGGCGACTCGTTTCTTTCTCGGCGATGGCAACATGAAAGAAACGGAAGACAGCGACGTCGTTTGCTTTGAAGTGGAAGAACCAATTGTTAATGCCATCGTGAAAATCGACGTCTACTCGAATAAAGAAGGCGCGAAGAACGTCAAGATTGGACGATTTTGCATCGATTGCTCTGGAATGCCAAAGACAGTGTGCAAAGACTCTAGATCGAGCTTTTTCAAGATCAACCAAAGAACGGGCGTTCCGTTGTCGCTCGGCAATGGCAAGTTTAAGTTGTTGAGATCCCCGAAAAAAGCGAAAGTGAAAGCAAGCGTCAACGTGGACGCGAACGGTGAGTTTACTTTCGCGGGTAAATCGAAATTAAAACCGCTTTCGACCTTGTCCGGGTTCACGGCTACTGAGAGCGCCGATCGATCGGGCACGACGGTGACGAGCGCGACCGGTAACGTCTCCGCGCGATCGGATGGCGCCTCGATGTCGAATACATCTTTCACAAACGGAAGAAGCATCGAGTCGAACGATGTGGAATATTTGGGCGAAGTTAAAGTCGTGACGCGAATTGTTCGTTCGATTGACCCGCTCGCCACTCCAATTGTTGGTTCTACGCGCGTCCGGATTTTGAAAATGAGACACGTTCCGTCGGGATCGGCTCCAGGGATTGCGATTCGACACGACCTTTCATGGGCTTGGTTACCAAACGCCTCGGCGAGATCTCCCGCCGGTTGGAAACGAGAATTCGACGTCGCTATTCGGGACGTCACGAAACCGGTTCACATCGGAGTATTCGACCGAGCGAGAGCGGACGAACGCATCGGCGTGTGCACGATATACCCATCCTCGCTCCCGTCGTTTGGGAGAGATATTGTCGCGACCGTTCCGTTGCGCTCGGAGGACGACAGCGAAGTGACTGGTGAAATCACCGTCAAAGCCTCGTTTAGAAAAGCGAAAAGCAACGGTCTCTTCCGTCGCACGTTTAGTACGAATGCTAGCGATGCGAACGACCCGGATGCGATTCCTGCGTCGTCCTCTTTCGGAGGATTCGAGGACGCGGCCATGAGTGTCGGATATTACGCCAGAGGCAAGCAACTCGCACGACAACTTTTATTTGGCATAAATGATATGGACGATGATATCTTAGTCCGAGATCCTTCTGTCGCATTCGCGCATCTGAGCGGTAAATTTGGAGGTGGTTTGAATACGCGCCACCATCGTGAAGAGCGAGAGAAGCGAGAAGCGCAACGCCTGGCTTTAATCGCTGGCATTAACAAGCTTCCATCAAATATTGTTGATACGTTGATGTTTGAGAAGATGCCACCAGCGGCCTCGTTGTCTTCGTCTGCTTTAGCGAGCGCGAATTCGAGCTTCGCTGCGGCGGCGGGGGAACTGGGAAGGAGAGGTGCCAAAATAGGAGAGTTTGCGACGGTGCCTCCTCGGGATCCGGCGGCTTCCTCGAGCAGCGACGTGGACGACTTGAACGAAGAAGAAGAGGTGTTAGGAATCGATGCTATTCGCGCGAAAGCTGCGGTTATACGAATCAGTATAGCGTTACAACCGTTCGCATACGCTTTGAAAAGGCTCGAACGAGCGGTGCGGTGGCGAGATTATGCCTCGAGCGCTTCGTTACATCTCGCGCTGCTCTTCTTTTGCTTCTTTCCGAACTACATCGTCGCGTTCATGTGTCTTGGTTTTGTCGTGCACTGTTCGTCGAACAACGATGGGACGTCCGCATGTCTCTTTGGAGCGGAAAAATCGAGAAATAACGAGATTTTGCGTTCCGATTCGGCTTCGGAGTTTACGAATTTCCCGCCCGGCTCAAAGTTTGACGCGCCCATCGGTTGGTTTTCAACTGTCGTTCGCGGCACGGAATATGAAAACGAAGGTTTGTTGAAAGGACCGAAGCAGCTTAACGATGCCTTGTTCGATAGAACTATGCAAGTTATCTTTTGGGTTCAGTGTCAACTCTCTTATTTCGCGGATTTCATGGAAACGCTTCGAAAAGAAACGCTTCGATGGGAAGACGGAAACTATCGAAACTGCGTCGCGGCGCTGGCGTTTGCCGCGACCGTCGGCGCGATTACGGTGTTTATTCCGTTCGGATTTATTGTCTCCTCGCTCGCATTTTACGCGCTCAGGCCGTCGCGATTGTCGGTCCCTAAGTATTCAATCGTAAAGTTACGATTGAACAACAACGTCATGACAAGTTCCGCCGAAGAAGAAGAGGAAGAAGAACCAGAGGCGAGCGTAATCCACCGGCGCGAAGAAGCGTAAAACATTATATGTTGTATTGTTGTAATAATCTTTCAAATGTATTTATGTATGAATAGTAAATCATCATCTGAACGACGCTCAGTCACGTTAGTTACACGCGCGGTCTTTTACTCTTTTCTGTCGCCTTTTCCGAACATTTTTTCTCTCTCCTCGTCTTCCTTCGCGTTGTACTCCTCCAATTCTTTCTCCACTTTCGCTTGAATTTCCTCCGCGTCTTTGAAATACTCCGCGTCTTTGGCGTTCCCTTGCAACAACTTAGAGTTCTTATTCGGCGCACCTCTCTCCAAAAACTCGTCGTCTAAGTCTTCATCGTTGCCTTTACCTGGATTTTCCTTCGCGTACTCCTCCAAAAACTTCTCGTGGTTCGGTAAGATCTTATACATACGCTCCTTCTCCTCTTTGTACTTCTCCTGATTCTCCGCGGAGTCTACCCAAAGGTACTCGAACAAACCCATCGAGCGCGTAATACCGCACTCTTCTAAAGTCTTCTCGTCTTCCAGAATTACTCCTTCCGGCGTGCCTCCTTTAGTTTGCGCGCCACGCGTTCGCGAGAAAGAAAGAAAGAAAGAAGAGACAGGTCAGCAAAACAGCAAACACACAAAAAACGCTCGCTTTAAAAAACAGCTCAAACCCGAGCGCAAAAGACGAGACACAAACGAAAAACGAGCACACAACGACGACGACAACACCAAAAGCGAACCTCTTCTCAGCGTCTCCACCTTCTCCCCGGTCTCCCTTTCCACCTTTCTTTTCAACTCCAAAATAGTCTCTTTATTCTTCTCCACGTCGCGAAAAACGCACGTTTTTCCTAAATATTTCGACCTCGAGTCTCGAACTTGAAACCGAGTCAAGTTTTTATGCTCCTCTTGGTTCGGTTCTGGGAGGAGTTTGACGAAAATCGTGATCTTGTTCGGATCATCGGAGGAGCGTTCTCCTTCTTCGCTCTCGTTGTTTTTCGTCGTCAAAATCGTCGTCATTCTTTATGATGTTTACGTGTGTTGTGTGATCAAACTCGCGCGAGAAAAAAAAGTGTGATCAGATCAATGAATATTTTTTGCTCTTTTTTCTTTTTTTTTTCTTTTTTTGTCTCTCTTTCTCTCTGCTCTTTTCTCGCAAGCGGCAGTTTTCTTCCTTTCGATCATCAATTCGGTGTTTTCAAACAAAAATTAAAACGAATGCCTCCTCCTCTTTCTT
>Ga0257106_1000274_pt1 | contig 32237 bp, 43 predicted proteins | sample LP_taG_3_FD_190177 | JGI IMG/M metagenome (GOLD analysis project Ga0257106, IMG submission 190177) | Marine microbial communities from Northeast Subartic Pacific Ocean, Canada - LP_J_2011_P26_10m | ecosystem: Environmental > Aquatic > Marine > Oceanic | place: Canada: Northeast Subartic Pacific...
ATTATTATTCTTCATAAAACTTAAAAAATATTTCACACAACGACAAGCAATACCACAAATTGATTAATGTTTCCGTTAAACATATTCAGTCCAAATTTACCGCTGGATGGTTTCTTTTTTGGACGAAACGGATGGTGTGTAAAGGAAATAATCACTGTGAAACCGACCAAAATTTCACCCTTCTATTCACACACATCGACAAATTTTTACTTTCTTCTCATTCACCCAACAATATATAGGAACTTTATATATAAGAGAATGTTATTGATTGATTAAAGAATATTGCGATGATGATAAATGTATACATTGATATGTTTTGTGAAATACTTAACTTAATTACTCTATCTGAGCAAGTTATAACAATTACTTCAACATATTGTGATAAAAACGTAATAAAAGAATCGTATAATATTATATTATACGATTCAAATTCATGTGCGATACATTGTACATAAGTCGAAACATTACTAATAATATATTGATTAACGATGAATATTATGATATAAACTCTTACAATCAAGTTATTCGAGACGGCAAAGTAGCTGTTGTGCTGGCTTTTGGTGGATTTTTGTCGACAATGAACATAGGTACCGACATTGCAACTAATCCTATCGTGGTTAAAGCAGCATTAGAAAAACGTAAACTAACTAAGTCTGATATCAAAATATTACAATATCCATTTATTGACCACTGGGTAGGAGTTCATATAACTTGGGTTGTTGCAAATCAATATATTACAATCAGAGAAATGGATGGAATGGAATATATAGAATTCACAAACTTATCTCACAGTACATATGAACCTATATATTTGTCTTGTGTTTAACATATATTTGCATTTAGGATCTACAATCACCAATCAGGGTCACTTTCAACATTGTTCAAAAAGTCTAATCCCAATATTTTCTCTGAACAGTACCCAAAATACTCAATAGCATTGTGCACTCCTTTATTGTAATGCGTCTTTCCCGATTTCCATTCTTGAAACATTGCTGAATGACATCCCGCATTTCCTGCACGTCTAAGATTTGACATATGTTGATAATGTTCATCTTGTACCCCAGTTTTATGCTTGTCCTTATGAGCTTTGTCAATTGCCTCACCAAGATCAACTATACGTTTGTTCTCATCATCATAATAATCAAAATTGATACTAAAAGATGTGACAATTTCTTCCAAAAGAATTCGGCAAGTCAGTAATTGAATTCGTCCTAACAAATCGTCCTAATGGGTTTATGAAAAAAGACGACAGTGGATGCTGGGAATATTGGATAAGAAATATTGAAGGAAAATGCAATATCATTCGTGGTCCGGAAGAATTTACAAGTGAGAACTTAAACGATGAATAATGTAATCTATATTACTCTCATTTTTTGAAAATCTAAGTAAACTGTAAGCATATTAAATTCTATTGTTTCTGAACATTTACAATTTTTAATGAAACATCCCACGTACCATATTGTATAGTCTATATCATCATGTGTTAATGGTCCTATTCTTGTATATATATAATTTGATGAATTTAAAGGTCCTAATCTTTTATACAACCAATCTTTAATATCTGATGGCATATCTGAAATTAAATTAAAAGTATTACAATGTCCTCCATATTTACAATTATACAATTCATTTATTGTTTCAAAACTTAACTTTGTAAACTCTAATCTTGAATTAGAATAGTTGTTGATTACTTTGTTTTGATAAGTATTCCAGCAATCATTTAGTTCCATTATGTTACTTTTTATAAATTTGTATTTAAGTATATTTTATTTTATTTTATATTTATTATTTGAATGATATGTCAATTCGGTTGGACATACAAAATAATGTAACGATGCTATTTTGTTATGGTTTTTGTTACCCATGGTGAAGATGACGCACCTGTAAACATTTTCATTAGAGAATCACGCTTTATTGTTTCTTGAACAGGTTTATTTTCTTGTGGTTGTGTTGAGTATGCAGTAATGATATTATTTTGATCACGATGAATGTAGAAATCTTGATTATTAAAAGCGTTACAATTATCCATCTATCAACTATTACTATACATTATCATATATTTTCTTAATGTTAAACGAATATTTCTTTTTATATTTTCCGCTAATAAAATCAAATACAATACTAGTAATATTATTTTTTATTTTTTGAAATAATATTATAAACAATAAGGATGAAGGTGCTTTTTAACCTTATAAAAAAGAAATATAACAATTTTAACTAACTATATTACTGTTACGACGATGAATCATAATAGAAGTTAAAGATGTTTCGCACACATTTCCTCCATGTGGAATATCAACAAATGCTTTGTCACATTGACCGACAATATAGATTAAAAAGAGTATAGTGTAGATTTAATATGTTGAGTTTTCCAAATTGATACGTATTCTACGGTAATTTTGAAATAAGGAGAGAATTTATTAATAATCGTGAAACAAGTGATAATATCTTCCACCAATAAAATGTCCCGCATTTTCCAGCATCAATTTTGCTTTACTACCCCAACACGCAACACCAGATTTATATTCATCCACAAACATAAACAACTTCTTTCTACTACCCTCATTAATAACTACATAAGTTACAATCATAGTACTAGAGACACGTTCATCATACATCATCCAAATATTTCAACGAATTCGTTGTTTTGAAAAGAATAATAGTTAAAAATATATAATGTTTGTTGCATATACTTGAACAGAAGTGTCAGGCATATGCGTTAAAGGTTCATAAGATGATAATCCATCAAAAAAGAAATATGTATAACATAAGTCTGTTTCATAGTCTTTTCTTTGAGACATTAATAAATTAATTAAATATTGTGACGGATTAATTTTAAACTTTACTAACAGAGTACAATCGTCTTCATGCAGTTTATCGATAATATAATTATCTAGAATATTTCCAAATTTAGTGTTCTTTAAACTGGATAGGTGTTCAATTGTTTCATTAATATTCTCGTAATCATACTTTCCATTAATATTTAGTTTTCCTGCGAAAAGAATGAATTCACATTCAATATATTTTATTTTCTTCATTATAATATAAACTATATAAATTTGTTTTTATATAGTTTATATCACTATAATATTACATTTGAAGAACAAATTATTAAATAAAGTTGTTAAAACTATTATGTATAAGATTAAATATATGTTTATGAAAATATCTACACTTAATTTAATAGAATGAGTGAGCGTATAGATGTATTTGATGCCTACGAAAAAAAATGTTAGAAGACAATTACAACAACATATAGAAATAAATTAAGACGATACCTGATAAATCATTTCGTCCACATTACGCAATAAAGAGGTTAAATTGAATGCATGAGGGTCATAGTTATCTGAATGAGTGTACGATGATATTATTATTTTTGCATCTTTTAGTATTTTTAACAAATCACATTTTGACTGATCAACATTTTTGTGTAATTGAAAAACATTAACGACTTCGTTAAAATCACCATATAAAAGAATTTCATCAAGAACAGTCGTAATTGCTGTCCATCTGGGGTCATCAGGAAGAAAATCTTGTCGCCATACAACGGCCGATGCCATTATAATAATTTGTGCAGAAGAAACATTCCATCCTAATTCTTTCAACTCAGACACATACTTTTTGCCAGAGGTTCCATCTGGTTCTGACGCCACAAAATTCTTACTAGGAGAAATTGTTACATGATTTTCATTTCCAACCGAGTCAAAATCTATTAACCATTCAGATTCTTCAACAACAGTAGTTTCTCCATCGAGACAAAATGATATTTTTACTCTACTCTTGCTACCATTATAGAAGCGGTTCCATTCCCTAATAAGCCGTCTGTTGTCTGGAGTATCCTCAAATGAAGAATAAGGAAACATGCACAGTATATAATGGCCACCAAATCCTTCGCTTAAAGAACAAGACAACCCAGGTAAATTGCCAAATATTGTTTTTGGTTCAGGATATAGATGGGGGTCATCTTCAGAACTCGTAATGTCCTTTGGATATCTCAAATACGTCGCTCGCGTAAGTGCTTTATCTAAATCCCATGAAAAATCTCCACATACATATATTTTAAAAGCAGAACCATTTAGTAGCTGTTTTGGAGTTACAAGATTCTCAAGTTTACTTGATAACTGCTCTTCATTTACTAACTCTAAAAGTCGATAAACGTATATCCTCTTGACAAAATAATCTTCACCGAAACTGCTCTCAAAATCATCAATTTGATTGTGCACCGATTTGATCTCATTTATCTCAATATCATGATCCCCAAAGTAGACTTCTATGTAATTTTTCAGCATTTTTAAGATACTTTAATAGAGAAATTATCTTTAAATTATCTTTAAATTAGTGTTAACAGCAATACCACATACATTTTAAATTTAAGAAGAATTATTTTATGTCTCGTTGTATTTCTCTTTGTGCAATTGCAAGAAGGTCTCATTTTATTAAAGGTGAAGCGGTAAATGCAGAAATGAACGGTAAAAACATTACACCAAACATCATCAATTTAATACTCTTCAGTTCACAACGTAGTTGTCGGTTCTGGAGGAACGTTCCAAATAATAGAAATACCTCGTTCTCTAACTCTCATTTTATTCAATTGGTGCGTTCAATTTGTTATTTACCGTTCGTATAGAAATATTTTTACGATGGTATTTTCTACAGCTACCTGCTAGTGCTGTTTCTAGATCCACTGGTAATAACATCAATTTATTTAAATCTATGCAACATTCTAATTGTTTATTTTAACCGAAACATATTTTTGGCTACTCCCAACAACAGTTTAAGGCACTAATAAGATTAATACACCGGTCATATACATTACAATCTAAAACAATTAACACAGTATGATTTTTGCATCCGAAACCGAAAACAACATCATGAGCAAAATCTTATCATTCATAAGTTAAATATGATTTTCAAGTAGAATCAAAATGGAATGGATCACTAAAGCGCGATCTTCTTTTGAAATCTCACGCATAACCTTTAAACTTCCTTCAGGCATTGCTAAAAATGCCAATGTAGCAGCCAATACACTTTCACGATGAGAAAGATCAAAACCTTTAGACTTCAGGAGGAGCAAAGCGGCTGGGATTGAAAAAGCAGCTAGTATACCTAAATATGAACTATTCTTGCTTAATTGTTCCGCAACACAATTTACGTAAAAATTTACAAGAACATTTTCGGCTGCGATACGTCTATCCAAATCTTCTTCCGAATTGGTTGAAGCTGGTTCACTTTCATCGTTGACATTGACATTGTCTGAAGTGTATGTGAAATCAGGGTGAGCATTATCATACTCTTCTCTTCTTTCAGGATCAGACAATACTTCAAACGCATTGCTTACTTTTTGAAACATTATAGTCGCACAATCATCATTACACTTGTCAGGATGCCACTTCAATGCTAACTGTCTATATGATTTCTTCAAATCGCCAAGAAGAGCATTTCGATTAATTTGAAGTGTCTGATAATGATTCTGTGATATAAAACATATTTTAATATGGAAGAATAATGTCATGTTTATAATATATATAATATCAATATATTAATAAGTGTTTTATAAACTCACATCTTCTTCCATTAAAGTTTTGTTTTCCGTTACATATATTCCGTCCAAATATCAAAAAAATCCAGCGGTAATTTTGACACGAACGGTAAAAGGTAAATAAAGATAGAAAATCAATAATTACAAAGAAAAACCGACATGACAGCGAAAATGGAGGATAATATTTCATTCTTCTTCCACTCAATCATATTGTATTCGTTTCGCGTTTCGTCAACAAGCGTGTAATTATTATTTTCATTTATTGTTCGTTGTTCCTTTCAATTACTCGTCTCCCTTTCTGACTCATTTTTCAAATGCCACCTTTATCTGCGTTTGAAAAGGTGATTGCTACAGCAGAAAAGGCAAAGCGTGTTACTGTGTTCAGTAAAAATGATGATGCAAAACATCTCAAGACTGTGCGGCACAGTAGACTAAAAGACTTTTACAAAGAAAACGATTTTAAGATTGTATTTGAGTTACCATTTGATTTTTTGTCATATGAAGCATTTATAGACATGACCGAAAAGCTGTCTGGAGCCAAAGGAATTGAAACTATATCATTTGTGTTGACAAGTTTTACTGAAAAGATGAAGGAGCAACGGAGACAAATCGACCCGAAACTAAGAGATTCAATCGTGTGTGAGTCGATAAGTCGATTATATGATTCGATCAGTCGCACTGAAGTTGAATTAGGAGTTGCTGTTGAACGAGCTCTACATTTACAAGACACTGTTTTGGAAAAAAATGAAATAATTTATGACTTAGTCAATGACAACAAAGCACTTTCTATGGAGATTATTAATAAATGTGAAGTGATTCAAGGGAATCAAATTATTTCAGACTGTGGTCTTTTCACTCTTAGAAAAATTATCGACCAAAATTCCCGAAATCAGTGGTACTATAATTCAAATTTCAAAAAAGGTTCTGATACTGATGACGAAGAAGTATTCGCTTACAATTGCAGTGCAAACTCTATTAAATCTGTTTTCGAAATAGATTGTTCTGTTTATCGAAATGAACGCGGTTATTTAACTCTGTTTTGTGTGGTTGCGGATGGTGAAATTGACGACAAATTCTTATCTATTCGTGCGTTACACGGGGCTCTAAATTTGTGCATCAGAGAGGAGTCTTTTACATTATGCAATTTAGAACTAATGTATAATATTCCAACAGATATCAATTTTGACATCATCAATTTAAATTGGGAACATACTGCACAGTCTTCAACATCTATTGTGTGTGGTTTAACAAGCGGTCCGTATTTTGATGGTACTGAGTGGACTAATCAGTCCACTGTGTGGATATTTTCCCGATATGGCGGATTTATTGATATTGATTATCCACTACCAACTCAGCATAAATTTCATATATTTGAATGTAGACGCCAAAGTCTTGTCGATTATGAAAGGACTGATGATGATACAGGTTTATTTAGTGGGTTGCGAATATATTCGGAGGTATTTACACAAGACTCAAAACTAGCAAGACTACGTCAAAGTGTAGGTCCTTACATTGAAATTAAGGACAAATGTGGTGACATACTAAAAGGTGTATTAAGTACTAGGCACTCATCAAGAAAATATAAGAATGGTTACCTGCAAGACGACGATGAAATGTACATTGATACTGTTGAATCGAAGGATAAACAACTTCTCGGGAAAATAAAAACTTTTGGAATTTTCGATTCACCACTGTTGACAACAGTGGATTGTAGATATGTCGTCAACGATTTCGTTGTTGTTGAATGTGAATTAGAAAAAAGTCTTAAGGTTGGTATATTTGAAGAGGATGATTGTACATTTAGTTTTCAATCAATGTCAAGTGTTGGAGATGTATCTACTACAAAAATTATCAGCAAGGTTGGACAAAAAACTGGACACACAACAGGTTTATATATAAACACAATTAATGTGTTCGAAACACATTTAAAGCCTCCACCACCGAAAGAACACAGCGTTGACTTTGAAGAAAATATGTACAAGTGTGCTACAAGTGGTAATATAATTGCGTGTAGTTACATATTAGTGTATGATTGTGACAATAATTTTGCTGAAAAAGGAGATAGTGGTGGTCTATGTTTCGTCAAAGGAGATTCTGATGAATTGGTTGGTGTAGGCATGGTTGCTGAGAGACTTTGTCCAAGACTTTTCCTTATTATTCCACTATCTTTAATTGAGCAGGCATTTAGTAAGAATTTTAATTATGATGTGAAATGGATGGTGGAATAACTGACGATGTTGTTATCTTGTTTATATAAATACTTGTTTCAGCATAATTTGAATGAGTTTCGTCTCTAATGTGTAACGGTTCTTTTAATATAAATCTCCACATGAATTCATTATATATTGTTTAAAATCCACATCTTTTTCATATGCTAATTGATACCACATATTGTTATAAGGATAAATATTTATAAACCGCTGAATATCAAACTCGTCTCATCATTCATTGACGCAAATTGCTCAACTGTATGAATTTCTTGATTTTGCCCGAGTTAGTTTATTCAAACAACCCCGTGGAGTATATTGCCCCTAACGTTCAACGATTTTTGGACAATTCCAAATGCATCCAAACTGTATACGGTGATTCTCAAAATGTACATAACCACCATATCCAGGACTGCATTCGCAATTCGATCCAAAACCTGATTTCAATAAAGCCTACTGTACACAATTTGACTGAATATATTTTGAATGACGACGTGTTTACCGAAACGACCAAACGGATATTGTTCGAGTATTGGTAAAAAAGTTGAGTGTTATTTTTGTGTTTGTGTGTAATTTGTTACACGAACGGTAAAAACTATAACAAATTTGTGGTCAATGAATTGCCTATATTTATTCATCTTATTTTTTAGTATTGTTTCTTCTTCTCACAGAATTGGTCTTGAAATTGACACAGTTAATTTCTCAGATTTCTTCAATTCTTTACAATTATAAAGTATTGAAAGAATATTTTGTGTTCAAGATGCAAGACGAAAACAATATATCAATTTCTGAAAAAAATGAAATGGAATGTAATGTTCAATGGCCAACAATTAACTTATTAGCAGAATTTTCGAAGATGTCGTTGACTTCTAGTGTACAAGAAAGCAAATTTGTTTATATTTGTGATGAGTTTATTGACAAAATTAAGGACAAAGTTGAATCAATTCAATATTTTCATTCAAAATTAACAAAATCACAAGCCGACCAAAAGAGTAATGATTCACCATCCACTATAAAACCACGGGTTACTAAAAATGTAAGATTTGTGTGGACAATATACAGTACTCTTCTTGAAGGAATTGTGAGTGAATGGGAAACCTTACTAAAGAAAGTGATGGTGCTGACAGCATCGCGGAGTTTTGATTTGTACCAAAAAGGAAAGACCAAGAAGAAAAGTTTCTCTAAATCAGTTGAAGACCAACTAGCGAATTCTTTAAAAGGATTGTCTGCACTTGAAACAATCTCTTGTGGTCGCGAAAAATTTGAAACAATTGCTCATAATAGAATATATGGAGCTCAAAGAGTATCATTATGTCGTGGTGAAGAATTGAGTTATGTTATGTTGCCTAGCGACATATACAATCAAAATAATTTAGAAGAAGAATTATTTCCTTCAAACTTAATACCCCTTGTGATAAATTCTCGTGAATTGAAGAAATATGATTCATTTCCATCTGAATTTAAAAGAGAAGAATTGGAAAAAGCAAAAGAGATTGGACGAACCAAAAATCCTGTTATATCTGTATTTGAACATTTTGGCGCGGAAAATTTATTTCAAAATGTATTTGATGATGCTATGAGATACAGAATTGAAGCATGTTTACAATTAAGGCATGCAAAAATTCACGATGGACTTGAACCAGATGGTGGTGATAGAATGCGTGCAGGATTATTTGTTGCCGAAGTATTTCAAAGAGCAGGAGAACACTTAAGGGATAACTTTCGTGAATATTTCACGTGTAATGAGAAAGAAACTGTTGCTACTGCCTGCTCAAGAGGAAGAGTGAAAGATGATTCTACCAGTGTAGTTTGATCTCAAAATATGTGTGTATATTTGTGATGTTTATGTGTTATAAATCACTCATGTTATTAAATATTATATTTAATATATTACAGAAGTTATTTCTATATTGGAGCACTCGTAGGTAGGAACAGATTAGGGTTAGAATATTAGGTGAGTTTAAATATTTAAAATATTATATATATTAACTGTAAATGAACAATAACGAAGACCGTTTCTTTAACCTTTATAATGAAACTATGCAACAATTAAATAGTAACAATCATAAATTGACAGATATAGAAATAATTATTTTTAAACACACTTTAGATACTATTAAAAATATGTCACATAAGTGTGAAAGAATAAATTGTTTGTTTCCTTTATTCAGAAAACTCGAACAATATGATAAACCATACTCACTTCGTGATGATATACCAATATCAAAAGAAATAAGAGACCGTATATCAAAAATGCGTGTGATTAATTATGATGAAATAAGAACTTTTCCACACATTCCTTCTGATGATGAAGTTAAACAAGAACTTGAGCGTAGAAAAAGAATTCATCTAGACATGATAGAAGGTAAATATTTGACATACTAACATAACATTTATATTTGACAAAACCATGCCAAAACGTCACCTGCTTTTATTCGTGTCTCGGGCAAATTCTCTTGTTCATTTAGAGCGAATAAAACATGTTCTGGATTTAAACCAAATACATTTGCGACATACTTTTTAAGTTGTTCAAATGTCATTCCGTCAACAATAGAACATAAATTCAAAACGTTGCCATATGTAAGTTTCATGTTAATCTCATTGTATCGACGAGAGTTTTCCATTGGGATCACTTTAATCTGAATCAATGGAACAGGTGCAGGTGGAAATTCTGCTGCTTCGGTCATTAATGCATCGAACCATTTGTTTTCAACACCTTTAACTTCTGTTATGTCATCAGTAGATACATCCATGTTTGCAAAAGAAGATGAATAAAAGTGAAAATACTGTATGAATGAATTGCTGAAATGAAAAAGCGACAACAACTCCATAACGTTATTATATGGTCAAAACACTGAACATTTTCAAACCATTACAAATTATTTATTTTCCTTTACACATATTCCGTCCGAATATGAAACCGATTCCAGCGGTAAATTTTGACACCAATAGGAAAACAAACAGCAACCAATTTGTGATCAGTGTTCTCTTTTTGTTGCGAATGTTGCATTTCTCTCTCTCATCCATTTCTTGTAAATTCAGTATTCTATATTATTTCATTTTAAGTTTTATGTGTAAAGAGTTCACAAGAATGGAAAACAAAAATGACCCAAGAATTGCGATTCTTGATGATGGAAACCAGGTTCGCAATATAAATTTATTAAAAAATGAAATGGAATTAATATTTTGTCTTGTAGAATATAATAATGGGAGACACTTTGCTTACTGAATTAAGAGGATTGGCGTTTGGGGAAGTTACACAAGAGATTTTCAATTCTGCTGGGTATTACAAAGTTCGAGATGTTCTAAGTGCCGTACATTTTGAAAGAGATATTCAGTTGGTTTTGGATAATTTGAAAACAGTAAACACTGACCGTGACAGTGCATATTGGAGGAATATTGGTACTAGGTGTTCAAGAATTCGCAACAGATTACAGAGTGCAAACGCTTTGAGTGTTCACCCATCACATATGATGTGTTCAATTTGTGTTGACCTGTTTCAAGATGCGGTTGTTACTCCAAATGGTGAATCTTACTGCCGCAATTGTATATGCGACCAAATTAATACAAATGGAACCCATCCCACTACAAGAGAGAGACTTACTGAGGCACAACTTATTCCAAATTTGAACCTGAGGTATGCTGTGCGAGATTACGAACGAAATTATAAGTGCTACGATATTGTGTAAATATTTATAGAAGTGATGACTTACCTTGATGCAACTGTTTTTATCATAAATCTTCGAGTAATTGGATAAAATTTATAGTTTTCAATGAACCACATCGCATTGAATTAATGTCAAATAATCATTCTCTCTCCACAACACAACAAAAGAAACAAGAAAAGCACCAGCAGAACATTGCAACTGTGAATTCTTACAATAGAAACATATCGATGTATAATTGCGTTTGATGTTGCATATTTTTAATTATTTAATATATTATATGCAACATCAAACAGAAACTCAAGAACAATCTAAAGACAAAAGAGACCTGAATAAACATCTCATAGAATTATTATCTCTTCTTCGTAACGGTAGTATTGTTTCAGGAAGTGAAGAACACACAAATATATATAGACAAAGATGTTTACAAAAAGCATATTTTACATTATGTACTAATATTTCAGGAATACTTTTAGATATGAACATTCTTGAAGATACACAACCTGTTAGAAATCTGCTGGATATAACAGCAATGTACCAACATCAACTTATAGACCCCGACCAGCTACAAAAGTATAACAAATGTCTTGCCTTTGTTCAATTACCATCAAATGAAAATTGAACAGCAGTAAACCAGTGTTCATCTTCGATTCTTGAATGTTTAAAACGTATTCCAAAATACTTTTCGTAAATACTTTCACAAATATTTACATCACGTGATTGTCTTAATTCATTGAAAAATTCTTCAAGTTCATTCAAGTTGTTAAATCTCACAAATCTTCGATGATTGGATGATATATTTTCTAAATTATTCGAGGAATTTAGAGATTCATTGTTGGGGAACCAATATGGAAATTTTAAATATTCAATAAAAGTATATTGAGGGTCTTTATCTTCACAATGAAATGTATCTTGATTGGATTGTATAATACAAGCCTCTGTTCCAACTTGTACTACAGAAAATTTATGGAAAGGTGTATGAAATGTGTACAGCATATTACCCATCTCCAAAATTGTTGGCAATTGTTCAAAAGAAGACTTGTTATAAATATTTCCAATTGAACAGATCGTTAATTCTTCTTGTTTCAAGAAAAAGAATATAGCAGCTGCTGTGCTTGTACATGAATTTTCATCAAACCCTGTATAATAATGATTTAATCTTGATGAGATAGACATGTTTATTATTTCTTCGTATTGATACATTACTTTACCTCTAATTCTTCGGGGTATGTCATCAATTATTTTATTACTAATAAAATCAATAACATCACAAAGTGTCGTCATTTCATTTTCTTGTAATCCTTCTTTTTTTGTTGTCTCAACAAATGACTTGATTGTTTGATTGGATTGCATGTTTATTTCTCATATATAATGAGAGAAAATTGATTTGATGAAAACGAATTAAAAGAAATAAACTGTGATGTGATGAAAGAACCTTCTTCGGTGCAAATGAAACGGCTAATGATGGTCTTCAAATTTAGTAGGTAAAATAAGCCTCAAATGGGTTAGTCCATATTACCGTTCTACACATTCCGTCCAAATGTGAAACCAAACTGGCGGTAAATTTGTCTTTAACAACCTCTGCGATTTCTCTGAACATTGGTGTATTCTCTTCCCTTACTCTGAACTGAAATAAGTATCGCAATAAGAAAATACTAATCTAAAGATGATATAGAACAATTATACTTGATGTATCAAATATATTTTGTAAAAGTTAAAACGGATGTTGTTGTGGGATGAGAGCAAAAAGAGAGAAGCAGGAAGTTTGGTGTTGCTAATTTCGTGCCCAAATTTCAAACTAATTTTGAAGATAATAAAGACCACAAATTGGTTGCAATTACCGTTCGTGTCAAAATTTACCGTTCAACCGCCACTTCGTTTTGTTTTCCGTTACATATATTCCGTCCAAATATCAAAAAAATCCAGCGGTAATTTTGACACGAACGGCAAAAACAATATGGAGACGCGTTTCAAAGGAAGAGATAAAAAGATAACATAATAAATTGTTTACATCTTCTCATCAAATAAATCGTTATCTTTATAAATAACATAAACATAACTTGTTAAATCAACTTATAGAACAAGATTATGCTTCATCGAAGACTGAAACCAAGTGATAAAGATAGAAACAAATTGGATGTTGTTCGAATGCTGCCTGATGTCTACAACGATGTTGAAACAACTGAAGAAAATGGGGTAGTAGTTGTAGCAAATGGTTTAGTGTCTGGTTTTGGAGGAATTTCTGTCTCTACATATTCACCAGAACATTCCCATAATTCGGATAGATACACAAAAGAGGAATGTGATAAACCAATATATGAAAATACTAAAATAATTGGAAAAAGAAGAATACAGCGATGGCATTGCTATAAATGCGAAAGAAAATTGTTACCAGAAGTGTTTGGTATTAATGAAGACAATCCTCCACATCATGCTGTTATGTACCCAATTGATGAATGCAATCTTCTAAATGTGTCAGAAGATGATAGTGGTAAAAAACGGCAAGGTCAATTTCCACATATTCGAGAAATGGAATGGACGTTTTGCTGCAACTTATTACAAATTAATGAACAAGAATTGCTTCAATTAAAAGCAAAAGGAGAAGAGTCACAAGATACTGATTTCGATGACGACGATGTTCAATATGTATTAGCAGTTGTTGAGAGTATCAGATACACAACAGAATTTGACGACGAATCCATTGAACTAAACGACGTGTTGGAGTTCATTTTTCAGAATTGTTCATATACAATTACGTTTATTGATCTACTTGGTAAATTACCAGAACGACACCTTGAAGTATTATCACACTCCTTAGTGCAATACCAATATCAAACCGAATTTTGTGATGAAGCCACGCATTGTGAAGGTATTATATCGATAATAAATGACGCCAAGGTAAACTTAAGAACTATAACTCTTGTCTTATGATTTTTTAATCATATGAAAACTCAAATGATCATATTGAGGTATATGTCAGAAGTTCACTGAAAATATTCTTTCCATAATTTTTCGTCGCATATTAACCCAAGAACACAATATTCAAATTTCATTTCTAGTGCTTCTGACTTTACCAGCAACTTCTTCGCAAGCCTTGCTTGTTTACGTAACTCTAAAGCAGACGATGGATGCGAAGTTTTATTCCATATAGTTATGCAGTCATCAGCAAGTTTGCGAAACTCATTTAATGAAAGTTCATATTGGTTCAAAAAAGGTTCAACAAGTTCAAGTTGTTCCTTTGGTAAGTCTTTAAAATATGTTGACTTTGAATTTCGAAAACCTTCACGCGTTGCGATTTTTATCAAGATTTGTGTACAAATATTTAGAATAAAAGGTTTTGCAGTCAATTCTTCCAAATAATTTGTTCTTTTTCTTAAGAGTTTGTTTTTAACCTTTTCTTCTTTAAATGAACTTTTCAATGATGAGACTTCTTGTTTTAGTAATTCCATATCTCTTTGTTGTGATGTATTAAAGGACTCCATCTTTGCTTCAAATGTTGAAAGTCTATTGGATTCGCCTTTATCTTCAGACAAGTACTCTGTGTCTTCATCAAATAATTCTTCTTCAATAAACTCGTCTTTTTCTTCTAAATACATTGCACTGTTAGATATAGACATAATATATGTAGTTACAAAACATACTTTTAAATTTTTTCCATAAGTTATTTTCTTCAAAATATTGTTTTCTTTTTCGTTTTGCTTCCTTTCCTTTGACAACGCTTTTGCTAACGAATCCACAACGCATTAAAGTTGGCATGTTTATAACATGCGAATGTTTAACTTGGAGAATTACAAAGTCTTATGTGATTATGTAAAGTTGTACGCAGGGGTCCCCCACTTTCGCAAACAAATGCAGAAGGAGGAATGATGTGAAAGACAGAAACGAATGAACTTCGAAAAGAAGAAGAAGAAGAAGAAGAAGAAGAAGAAGAAGCAAACAAACACAAACCCAACGTCATCACACCACAAATTGGTCCGACTTTCCTTTACACATATTCCGTCAATTGGAACCAATCCAGCGGTAAATTTTGACACGAACGGTAAAAATACCTACCTTCTGTGGGCGAACTATTATTGATGTGTGTGTTGTTGTTGTGGAATGATCGACCCGTAATTAATTCGATCTAGTCTTGTCATCTCCTACTTTAGCTCTTGACAACCCCTTTCCAGATAACATTTGTTCAAATCTGCCAAGCACTGATACCAATACTCAGTTCATTTAGTCTTTATTGAGGAATTATTTGACTAAAAAAATGAAACATAAAGACAAGAAGACAAGAAGAAAAGGCAAAATGTCAAAAGAGAGCAAAGTTTGGTATCGGTTTAGGAATGTTATCAGAATCAAAAATGTTTCCAACTGTACAGTATATGTTGAAGTTATTAAGCCATCAGAACATATCCCGTCAACAAAATCCGCATTTGGATATTTTGAGAAAGGTGGTACTGTCATCGAAGAAACAATAATTCGTTCCAGAGCACCTCTATATCAAGAACATGAAACTGAAATATCGGGACACAAAATGCTTCGAGTTCATATATATGTTGGTTGCTTCAAAACGTATACTGCTGATCTCAATCGTGGCGATATATTTAGGATACAATCACAACATTTAGAACCACCATATGATATTACTGAAAATGATAAGCAAATTGTTCCAGTTAGAAAGAACGAAAGTTTGTTGTGCAAAAAAACACTTATATTGACTGCTGTGTTGCTTGCAGTATGCGGTATATTGTATTTGTATGTGTAACTCTTCTTTATATAGGTGTTACCTATTGCGGAATGTAAACACAATTGACATTGGTCCGGAAGAATTTACAAGTGAGAACTTAAACGATGATTAATGTAATCTATATAGCAACTTTATTACAACCGTTTCCACGACAAATTTCTTCTTTTTCACATTGCACATGATTGCAATTTGTATTTATTATTACTCTGTACAATGTGCTATAAATCAACTCTAACTAAGTTGTTCAAGGTTTGATAATATATGTTGGCTTTCAAACAACAACAAGCATTAGAAGAAATTGAAAAGGCCTGTGTATGCGTTATACGATTTCATAAACTTTAATTTCCATGGTTTATGAAAAAAGATGATAAACTTTAATGTGACATTAATTTATGTAGTTTAGAAACACAAACTATAGTTGCTGCTGTATAATAGTATGATTTAAACTTTTTTTACAATAATCTTTGTTTAAGTTAAGTCAAGTACCTATTGCTTAATAATCATAAAACATATGGTAATATCTTCCTCCAACAAAATGACCTGCTTTATCTAACATTAGTTTTGCTTTGCTTCCCCAACAGGCAACACTTGTTTCATATTCATCAATAAACATGAGCAATTTTTTTTGTGTTCCTTCATTAATCACAACATATGTGACAATCATAACGCAAGACATGAATTCATCATTCATTAAAAACGCAATTGCATTTGGATATTTGTCATTTTTAAGTAAATATTCTTGGCGTTTATTTGGTGTCATATTTAACAAAATGCTGAAGGCATCCTGAATAAAAAGCAATTCATTTGCAATATATACATGACCATTTGGATAACGAAAATGTTTTACACGAATTGACGAACAAGTCCAATCCACAAAGTCAATTGAGATGGTTTTAAAGAAAGCGAAATAAGATTTATCATTGTTATCCTCAATAAATCCTTGAACGGATGTATTTCCTTTATAGTTTGAAATCATTGTTCTTGCTCTTTTAATTATCTTTGAATACATTTCAATAAATTTATTTCATTTTTATTGGATATGTGTGAATATAAATGTAAATGTAAAACGCAAAATGTAAAATGCAAAAGATAAATTTTGTTTGTTTCGTAAAAACGAAGCAACAAACAACAAACCACAAAGCATAAAAATTTGCTCCCTCGTAATCATCCGCAAACAACAAAGAAAATATCTTGTGTCTAAAAACGATCCAAACGTGTAACGGATTAAGTTTCGTGATTGTATGCGAAGTCTATGCGAAATAAATTAACTTGTTCGTCTTTGCTCATATTTGAAGTGTCTTCTTTACTAATATATAAAAAGTTATAGCCGTTTCAAAACATTACCGAAAAATGAATACGATACAATAACATTATACTCACAACCGTGAATAGTAACATTTTTAGGCAACTCTATTTCGCTGAATACCATTCCAGGAAAAACACTTATAATAAAACATGTACTCTCTTCAACATAATATGCAGGGTAGTATCTTTTTAATATTTCATTATTGATATTTAACTGTAAACCTAAATCTAAAATATCGCAAGAATTTTGTTGTATATTTCGCATCAGCAACCCTTGTTTCCACATCTTACCGAACAGGTCTTTTAAAAGTGGCAACGTGATGTATAGAGTTTTGCTTACGTAAAAATACCTTATGCTTGTAAATTATTGTTTCAAGAATTGGCTGTAATGAATGTTGCACCAAGAATTTAAATAAAAAACGAAGAAGAACAATCAAGAACAAAACTAAAAAACTAATTAACAAATGAAGATACTTAAACAACTTGTTAAAAATATTTCTATTACTTTATTTTTCTACTGACCCTTGGTCACGACAAGCGAAGCGTCTATTAGTGTTCCACTAGTGGTTTTTGTTTTCTAGTTTATTGACCTTTTTATTAATACAACAACAAACATTCTTTTAAATTTGAAGAAAACCCATTTTGAAAATAAATAAGTTTAAAATACCATATATAAAAATACATATATGTCAATATGCTTCCAATATTGCTTACATTTTGGCCTTTTATGGAAAAGGTTTTCAAGAATAATAAAAAATATTTAGGGAACTGTGTGAAAGAAGATGAAGAAAAAATACAGCGCAATGCTTTATCGTCATTAAACGCAATTGGAACAATTATACTTGGAGCATTATATTTAAAAACGAATAACAGTTTGATATTTATGGCATCTATTTTGTATCCTATAGTATTTTATATATACGATACATACTACATATGGTTTAATAAAAAAGAAGAAGGGTTCGCATATATTATTCATCATTTGGCAGCGATATATTATATACAGTGCATATATCTATATGATACTAAAATGAGAAATGTAATGTTATCAGGACTAATTTGTATTGAATTATCTAATTTGCCTTTATATTTTGTGTATGATTTTCTAAAAAAAAATAAAGAAAAAAATATAAATTATTATAAAAAATTAATAGGTTTTAAAGAAATACAATTAACTATTTATGGGTTTTTTAGAATACTTATTTATGGATACATTATTTATAATTACTCAAAAGAGGCATTACATCAACCTATATTAATTTCGTCAATTTATTTATTATTTTTTATGGGAGTATATTGGTTACAACATCAAATAAAAGGCTACTTTAAAACAAAAAAAGAATATAAAGAATTGCTTAATAAGAATACAAATAATAAGTAAAAATTCGTTAATATTTTCAACTGAATATAAACATTTAATATTAGATATATACTTGATGTTACCAATAGCATTAATATATTGGCCATTTTTAGAAACATTTTTGAGAAACAATAAAAAATATATATTAGATAAGAAGCACAATAAAGAAGAATTACATAAGATAAATTCACATTTCATATCAGGGTTTCATGCTTTATCTATCATTATATTTGGCTGCATTTATTTAGTTACACAAAGTAGCAATGTGTTTTACTTTATTTTTTTCTTTTCCATTGTTTATTTTATATATGATTCGTATAGCATATGGTTTAATAAAATAAAAGAATATTATCCTTATTTTATTCATCATGGTGCGTCTATATATTTTTTACAATGTTTATTAAATTATGAAGGCGATGTCAAAAACACAATGATTTCAGGTTATATCTTATTAGAAATAACAAATTTGCCGTCATATTATATTTATTATTATTTAAAAACAAATGAAACCAAAAACGAAGAATATTATAAAAAATTATTGAATTTAAAATTAGGACAATTAGGATTATATGGTGTTTTGCGTTTAATTGTTTTTGGATATTTAATGAAATATTGTTATAAATATATTTGTCATCAACCTGTATTAACGTCTTGTATAGTAGGTTTATATATAATGGGAGTATATTGGTCTTATAAATTAATTCAAGGATATTTAAAAACAAAAGAAGACTATAAAAAAATAAAAATCAATAAATAATTATAAAACTATAATATAGTAATATGATTATTAAAACTGAAACTAGAAAAGGTATTAAAACGTTTATTGTGGATAAAAGTATACCCGAATCCAAAATAAATACTATATTAAACAGTTTCGTAAAACCATCTCATATCAAAAAAATCATAACAGAGTCGTGTGATGTGTATACCAAAGATGGTAAATTGCTCCTCAAATTTAGAAAAGATATATTAAATGATAAGCACGTAGATGTTTTTTATAAAAATGTCAATAATTTCGCCCACAATTGGTCGTCTAATAGAGGAAACACATCTGGTGTCAAAAAGGGAACTAGAAATGTATTAGATAATCCTCATATTATGACAAATATTTTTGGTTATTTTGATAAATGGTCTCCTCGTCAAAAATTCGTTTTTAATAAACTTAAAGAGAAACCACTAGTAGATGTTCGTGTATGTAAATTCAATATGGATTCACCAGAAAAATACGAAAAAACGATACCCCTTTTGGAGCAAATTAATAAATTATATAAAAAACTTGTTCCCACTTATTTTAAAAAGCAAAATGATAAAGCAAAACAAACACATTTTAGAATAGGAAATACTGCTTTTACAACAGTAACAACAAATATCAATTTTAGAACAACAGTTCATTATGATAAAGGCGATGATGATGAAGGATTTGGCAATTTAGTTGTGTTTGAGAAGCAGGGTAAATATACTGGTGGAGAAACGTGTTTTCCTCAATATGGAATAGGAGTTGATGTAAGGGAAGGGGATTTTTTACTGATGGATGTTCATGAACCACACGGAAATTTGCCGATTAAGAAACTCACTAAAGATGCGGAACGGATGTCAATTGTGTGCTATTTACGCAAAGGAGTGTGGGCAAAAACAAAAGGCAAATCAAACGCATTTTATAACAAACACGTTAAAAAACTTCACGAGTTAAGGCGATTTGCTTCGTCTTCATCTAGTAGTAATACAAAGAAAAAAAAGAAAGGGTCTAAAAAAAATAAGGGGACGCAAAAGAAGAAATAATTAGTTAGTAATATATTGCGATATATTATTTAATTTGTAATTATTTATTGAAAATGTGAAAAGTCTATAAAATATAACATTTTTCCCTTGTATTGATTATTTTTGATGAAATAGTATATCACAATTTTCAAAACAATAAGTCTTATTGGCAACTAATTGACTTTCCATATTTTATATTTGCTCGTATTTTGAATTTATGATACATAAATATATTCAAAATAATTAATTCATTTTTTAATTTTTATAAGTTTTATTTTTCTTATTTATTTTTTTATTTTTTTTTGTTTTTTTATTTGATTTTGTTTTTACATCAGAATTTATTTTTGATGGCAAAACTTTAAGACGAAATTCGGTCATACCAGTTTTTTTCACTTTAATTTCACCATATTCTGGATATTTTTTTTTCAATTTTTCAGATGCTTCTTTCATTGGTTTCAATCTGGCTTCAAATGTTCCTAATCCACCATCTTTTCCATAATATTTAGTTTCAAATCCAACTTTATTATACCTCAAAACTGTGCCATCATTTTTGAAATACTTAATTGTTCTTTCCACGTCTTCTTTTTGTCCGTTTTTACGTGTAATTATCAATTTTATAGAAGATAATTTAGGTCTATTAATGATACCATAAAAAGCACCAACAATATATTTCAAAGATGTGCTTAATTCTGCTTTATCTTTTCTGAAATAAGGATTATAAACTGGATAAACACCCCAAATAAAAGATTTATATTTTACACAATCTTCAAACGCATTTTTGAAAAACATATGCAAATTACTTTTTTTAAAGCGAGGCGATAATGTTAAGTCAATCTTTTTTACATCGTCGTCAAAAAACACTATTTGTTTTCCGTTTTTAAAATAATTGGAAATATAATCACGTTGTTGAACTAATCCTTTTTTTCCTAATATTAACTTATTATAAAAATCAGGATTTAAAACTTTTTTATAATCGTCATATTCGCTTTTATTTGCCACAAATACATAAATAAATTTTGCATCTATTTTATGTTTATTGAGTGTAGTTAATGTTTGGTCATTACATAACTGTGAACGTTTATAACTCGGTATACATACAACAAAACTCATTTATTATATTATTATATTATTATGTGTATTAAATAATAAATAATAAATATTTGTATATAATTATGGAAAAAGAATCTGAAAAACAATTTTTTGTTTATTTATTGGTATCCAGCACAGGAGCAACTTATGTTGGTGCCACTGTTGACCTAAATCGACGTCTTCGTCAACACAATAAAGAAATCAAAGGTGGTGCTCATGCTACAAGTGCTAAAGTTAAAAAAGGCGAAATATGGGAAAGAGCATGTCACGTGCGTAATTTTCCTGATTGGCAAGCAGCACTACAATTTGAATGGAAATGGAAGCAAGTTAGTCGCAAATTATCATTTAATATGCTACCTTTAGAAAGACGAATTATGGCTCTTAAAGAAATTTTGAAAATGGATAAACCAACGAGCAAGGCAAAATGCTTTAGCGAATGGGATGCCCCTCCTGAAGTTATTTTAGAAACACAAGACGCTGAATTATTCTATAATAGTAATATATAAATGCCTAATTGTAATAATTGCGATGCTAAAATAACAAAAAAAAATCCATCTAAAAATGGTTTTTGTAATAAATGTGCGGAACACGAAATTTCTTTGTCACCTGATTTTAAATTTTCTTCATCAAAATCATCAAACTCATCGAAGTATAGGTCAAAATCAAGGTCAAAATCAAAATCAGGGTCAAAATCAAAATCAAGGTCAAGACGTTTAACTCCAAAAATATCGCCTGTGAGTCCAACTTCAAAAACAAAAGGTGGTTCTAAAAAAACCAGAAGAAGAAGTAGGACAAGAAGAAGAAGAAGAAAATAAAGAAAATAAAATTTAAATATTTATAAAAAAGTATATATTCACATATATAATAAATGCAAATTTTTGTAAAAACTCTTACTGGAAAAACGATTACATTAGATGTGGAATCAAATGACACCATTGACAATATCAAAACAAAAATTCAAGAAAAGGAGGGAATTCCACCAGACCATTTATTTGTGATTTTATTTTGTAATATACTATTATTATAATATCTCTTTTCTATATTAGTTTTAATCCTTTTATTTTTTTTACTATTTTTTATTTACTTTTAGAAAACGTCCCTAATTAAAAAGCAAAACAAAAAAATAAAACTAATATATTATAATAATTTTAACAAATAATACTTTATCTACCTTTAAAATTTGATCTACTATTTTTTCTTTTCTTACTTCTACGCTTCTTTCTCTTTTTATTTATCTTCATTGAATAACCCTTTCGTTTTTTTTTTGTTTTTTTTCTGCCTCCAACAAAAGCCCTTTTTTTATTATTCAAGTTTCTCATGCTTTTTGTTTCTCTTTCAGTTTTAAGAAATTCATAAATGTAATCACGATCAATAAATATAAATAAAAAATTCCATCCTAATTCCGTAAAAGCGTTAAATAGATTTGTTGCGATGTCATCCAATGATCCATTAAAAATATCGATTCCATCACCATTGGCAACTTTTTTTAGAATATTTATCTCTTCATCATTTTCGATATTGTTCCATATAATCGGGGCATTCATTCCCGTCGCTCCTTCAAACATATCTTGTGCTTCTAAATCAATTCTAAATTTAAAATTAATTTCACTATTCATTGTTATTGCATTTTGAAACATTTGGGTCATATTAGTAACATTTGATGTATCCCATTTAAGAGACTGATTGAAGTCTTTTGCATCGTGAAACATTTCGGCCATATTTTCAACACTAGAAGTGGTTGAAAAAGGCAGCATTTGGTTTACTAATGATTGTCTAAACATATTTGACATATTAGTAACTTTTGATGTATCCCAACCCAACAGACTGATATTGTGTTTTTTCTTTCTATAAGTTTGAAACATTCCTGACATATTGACAACTTCTGATGTATTCCAATTTTCAACTTTTATTACACATTTTTTAACTGCCCTAAACATATTTTCCATATTAGTAACTTTTGATGTATTCCAAAAATCATTAATTTCTAATTGAGAGTTAAATGCTCCTAAAAACATATTTGACATATTAGTAACGTTTGATGTATTCCAAGCATTTATAATTACCTTAAAATTTGTAGCAGATCTAAACATATTTGACATATTAGTAACGTTTGGTGTATCCCAAAACGCAATATCAACCTTAAAATTTCTAGCTCCTTGAAACATTCCTGCCATATCAAAAACACCTGAAAAGTCAAAAGTACTAAAAACAATTTCTGTATCTTGAAAATCTTTATTTTTAAATAAATTACTCATATTATTCGGATCCTTTATTTGTTGCCATTCTTCTAAATCTTTAAAATTAATTGGTTTATAAACAATTTTCTTTTTAACTTCAGTTGACATTATTATATATATATATTAAATATAATAATATGCTTCTAATAATAATATAGGTAAAGTCATTAAAGGTGTCATTAAAACTACTGGTGGATATATGTTTAAAACCGAAAGTGTAACTGTAAAAAAACAGAACATTCCATCCTGGGAAGAAATAAAGAAAAATAATAATATAAAAAGTAAGGTGAAAGGAGTGCCATCAAAACATAGAATTTTACACGAAGAAAGAAACAATGTAATGGGTAAAAATGTTGAGATCAAGACTTAATTCAGTATTAAATAGACGTAACATTCAAAAGGGATTTTCAACAATGGAACTAACCGGTTGTGAATTACCATTTTTAAAAGAATATTTAGAAGCCAAATTCACAGAAGGAATGTCGTGGAAAAATCATGGAGATTGGCACATAGATCACATAAAACCATGTTGTAGTTTTGATTTGACAGAAGAAGAGGAACAAAAAAAATGTTTTCATTATACGAATTTGCAACCTTTATGGGCAACCGAAAACTTAACAAAAGGAGGAAAATATTAAAATTATAAAGTAAGTGTACTTCAGTGGCAAATGAATAATAAATAAAATATAAAATATAAAATATAAAATATAAAATATAAATTCAGATAATAATATAAACACAAATTAATGGTATATATTATTAAAATGTTCAGCCGATTTTTCTCCAAAGAGAAGACACATAAGGTATCTAGACCAAGTGTATTTACAATTGATTACAGAAGAGGTTACAACAGTGCTTGGACGAGCAATATTAAAGACTATTGGCCTTAAATATTCAATTTATTTCGTGTGCTTTCAAGAAAACTGCGACTATCATTTTGAATGATATTTTTGGTTATTTTCGCAACCTCATATGTATTGGTTTTGGCTTCCATTGCTTTTGAAATAAGTAACGCAGCAGAATCATTTTCTTTTAATTGTTTTAAATATTCGTCATCATTTACCGCATATTGAATTCTATATAAATACAAAAATAGAACCAATAATGACAAAACTGATATAAATAAAGGAATATTTAAAGTATCATAGTCAATTTTATGAATTGTTATATCCAACATGACCATTACTAAACCTACTATGGAAGCAATATAAAATTTACTAACATTGTGCGTAAAATCACTCAATGAGTTTAAAAGCATTGATGAAAAAACAAAATATTGAATTATGAAATTAATAGAAAAGGTAAACAATATTTTTTTATAAAATTTCATTCTTATACATTAATTAAATAAAAAACATTTATACAATTATTATATAATATAAAGGATGCCTAATTTATCTCAAAATGGATACATAGTATTAGAAAATAGCATAGATACTAATTTAGGAAATAATTGTTTAGATACAAATAAAATAGACTATAAATGCATTTATAGCGCAATAAATAGAAAATATTTCCCCACTATTCAGAAACAAATTCCCGATTCAGATGGTGCTTCATTTAGAAGATTTATATTTTCCAACAATAGTTATTCATCTATGGATTCATTATATCACGCAAATAGTTACAATCATACTGATACAAATGAAATACCTATTTATTGTGCTTATTTATTTTTTTCTTCGGCCAAATTGGAAATAATTCCTGGTTCTCATAATGCAACCAATAAGATGAATTATGCTTCAAAAATACAGTTGGACTTACAAAATGGCGATGTTGTTATAATGAATTCAAATTTACACAACAGAACTATAAATAATGGGAACTCAAAAATTCTTAAAATAATGGATATTTTTCCAAATGAAGAAATAAAGGCCAGATATTCTCACAACTTCATAGTGGCTCAAATGAACAACTCATTAATCATAAAGCATATTATATTCTCACTTATTTTCTTAAGCAAATCTAATCTTATAATGAACTTTATAAATTATTTCTATTATTTCCTAGTTTACTATGACGCTCATAATAAATTTTTGTTGGAGAGTATAAATAATAAAGGTAAATTAGTTTCATATGAAGCAAATGGTCGCAAATATTTAGATGAGTTAAATAACCACGAAAGTTGGAATACTTATATTATTACAGACAGAAACATTTCAACACAATACTTTGGCAATAATTTGACTATTATTTTGGTTTTATCTTTGGTTTTATATGGCGTTTTTATTTATTTTTCTTGTAAAAATAAAGATGTAAAAGAGTGTTATAAATATTTTTATGAAACTTATACACCAAAATATATTAAAGATTATATGACGAACTATAAAATAAACCCTAGTCAAATATTATAATGGGAATAATATATTCGCACAACAATTTTGAATTAAATGAAGAAGCAGATACCTTATGTTTTAACATAGATATTTTTGAAAATGATACTTCGAAAATATTTTATAAAATAATTTCAAATGTAGAAAATTTATTTAATGTAAAATGTAATCATAAATACAATATTAATTTATTGAATAATTTTCATACTCATTTTAAAATTCAAAATTGTTTATTTGAAATTGAATTGATTAAAGAAAATAAATTATATTCTTTCGGATATACTAAAACAAGAATCAAATTATTCACTCAAAGAAATGACACCATCAACAAAGAAAAATTTTATAAATTGTGTTACCATATAAGTATTTAATTGAAATAATTATTTTGAATAAATATGAACGAATTTCAAAATACAACCTGCGAAATATACCAACGCAAAATATATTGTATAAAAATATCTATTATTTGTATTTATTTCTTTTCCCAAAACATACAAAAGAGGATCTATTATGTTTATGAATTTATTTTTATTTTTACACAATTTATATTCAACATTTGACAATACACATCCATCCAAATAAAAAAATAATAATAATAGAATTAATGATGCCCAGAAAACATTTATAAAAACGGGTTTAGGTAAAAATAAAAGAGAGAAATACGATAAAAATATATGCTGAAAATGAAACGATTTAATTACAAATTCTATTACATGATGCGGCATATTATAATAATTTATATACTCCAATATTAGGTAAGTTAGTTCTCTTCTTTGTTTCCGTCTAAACTCTTTTGAAAAATACATATTTTATAATATATCATATAATAAATTATAAAATAAAACAAAATATCTTATGATTTAACATATTATGGGTGTAAATAATAAATATAATTCCAATAAAAAGGTCTATGAAATTTTTGATAGATGGAAAATGCTATTTCAAAGTTTAAAAAGCAATTATTTGCTTTCCACTTGTATCATTATTCAAGTATTTGCTCTTTCTATTTTATATCCATCTAATCCACAAATTGGTATTTTTGGAAATGTTATTTTTGGTATTATTACATTTGTTATCAGTATTGTTACTGGATATTATGTACATGTTTTTTCGCATATTCTTGATTATGAAGAAGTTTATTTATATATTTGCAATTCGTCTAATATTTTTGGCAGAATTTTAAGAAAAATGCCAAAACCAATCAAATGGATTTTTGATAAATTTGTATATCTTCTTGATTTTCACGATAAAGTTCATCATAATACCAATGTAAATAAACAATGGCAAAATGTGCTTATTGAATTGTTTATGAATATTTATACGGAAGGTGTCGCACTCATTATACTATTTAAAATACTTAATTTTGGCATTCAAATTAGAGGACATATTTTGAAATTTAATTATCCTATTTTGTTTGCGTGGAGTATTTTATATTCAACCATTCATAATGTAAATTATAATATTATTACACCTATTTGCCACATTCAACATCACTTAAATGAAAAAACGAATTATGGTATTGATTTTATGGATATTTTAGTTGGTTCCAAATATGATGATGTTCCTGAAGAAATGAATCATGCTTCTTTGAATGTTATTTTGATATTGCTTTTTATTATTTTTATAAAAGATTATTGGAAACCCAAAAAGGAAAATGGTGTTTCAAAATATCTTTATAATTTTGTTAATTGGTTTGTTTCTTATTAGATTTTTATTGTCGACATATAATTTTGTGTTTGTCGCTGATATGAGTGGTATTGAAAGTTATCTGTAGTGTTACTCTTGACATTATGTTTTTCTTCCCACCTCATCATATCCATTACTTCAACAATTTGTTTTTTGATTTAACACAATTGTCTTTATCGTTTCGTACTTGATTCGGCAAACAATTTTTGCGACACCTACCCGTTTTGGGATTAACTGATGAACCAGATGGACATTCTTTTGTTTTACTGTGTGACGATTCTGTTTTGGACCTTGTTTTGGACCTTGTTTTGGACCTTGTTTTGGACCTTGTTTTTTGTTTAGATTTAATAGTGTTATTGTTTTGACTTTTTTGTTTAATTGAATTAAGTCGTGATTTAACACAATTGTCTTTATCGTTTCGTACTTGATTCGGCAAACAATTTTTGCGACACCTACCCGTTTTGGGATTAACTGATGAACCAGACGGACACTTTTTTGTTTTACTAAGACTTGATTTCGAATTAATTTTGTTTTTGGTTTGACTACTTTGTTTCTTTGAATTTTTTTTGCTATATTTCTTAAATTTAAGTTTATCAACCAGCTCACGTCTTAAACTATGCCGAATAGGGCGAATATTTTTATCTTTTATAGAGTTGCCCGTAGTGCTGGTTTGGCGACGAAGTGCATCATTGGTTAAGTGTATATCATTTGGATTATACCTTCGACACGCTATTTCAAATATCGTTAAATGTTCCATCTTATCTGCCCAGGAACTTAAAATAATCCACGATAGAGGAACTTTCAAATCCTCCGTTATATTATTGCATATGCCGTAATCAAGCATTGCTTTAATGTAAGATTTTATATCTTTATATAATACTTCTTTTTTTAAAAGTGAACAGTATGATTGCTTTAAATAGATGGGTTTAAATTTTTTCCCATTATGGGAGCGTTTTTTTCCGTCCTTCAAGTATAATAAACGATGAAGTCCATCAAATCCAAAATGTTTTTTATCGGAAAAAGAATAATTGGCGTCCGGTGTTTTTTCGTTTAATATACCATCATACATGTGATGTCCTTGTTTTAAATTATGGTTTTCTACAATCAATACTTCCAAGTCGTTTTTTTTGTCTTCGCGATTTAGTCTAACGAATTCGCATAATTTTAATCGTAATTTTTTTATTTTGGTTATTTTTTGTATATCATTAAAAACCACCTCGTCACCATAATATTTTTTTAAATTATCATAGTTATTAATTTGTTGTTTACTATCATCGCAATATTCCTGTGCGGATAATTTTGGAGTAATACTGAGTTGATCTTTTACCCATGTCATAAACTTATCGTCCGGATGACTATTTTTAATTAGAGGAATTTGTAATACGACTTTAATGTTTTCGCTGATTAACCATTTCGCATTAACTACATCATTTTTTTCCACTTTATTTTTTAAAAACATCGCATCCGGTTTATGTTGCTTTATAAATAAGTGTTCATTATTTTCATCCAGTACCATTACATTATGCATTTTTGGAATACTAAATGCACTTTGAAAAAAATTAATAATTTTATCATAATTTAATAGTAATATTCTTTCTTTCGAAGATACATTAATGTATTTTCTAACTTGTTTGAATTTAGTTTTCAAATTTAAACTGGTTATATTGTTTAATTTTAATGAGTTATACTGAGGAAAACCATACTTTAAGTATGTGTCAATCGTTTCATTATTTGCTAACGCAAATGTATTTGTTCGAGCCATTGGAGAATATAACACTTTTGTGTAAATAAAAGTTTTAATATCTTTCATTATTGTTTCAACATCCATGGGGTCCAAAATGTCATTTTTTTTTTCTACATAAAACTTTACTAAATATAGAATATTGTCAAATAACGTATTATTAACCGACCCATGAGCAGATACAAACAATACGGATGCGTTCTTTAATGGTATTCTATTAGACGAATATGAATAATCTTCCATTTTATATATTATATATTTTATTTTATAATATGATAATTGTTAAAACACCTCAACACCAAATGGTATAAAAATTTAATTATTTGCCGTTTATTTATACAAATCTATATCATAACAACGACATACAGGACAATTTTTATTCCACTTTAATAAACAACTGGAATGAATAAGATGACCGCATTTGTAATGCGAAATATCTTCATTGTCGGCCAATTTTTCCAAACAAATGGAACAGTCATTGTCTTCTAAATCGACGGCTACAAACAAACGTGGTGTGGGTTCAATAATAGTCTTTTTTAGAAGACTATTGAGGCACTGAATGTATGCGGTTGGATTTAACATAGATTTCATTGCGTTTGTTGGAATGGGAATATTATGTTTTCGCAATTTAGATTCTTTACGACGAATAATTTTTAATTGATTTTCTTGGTAATAGTGGTTGTTCATCATTATTTACTTTTACTTTTACTTTTATTTTTACTTCGAATAAATTGTGAGCAAAATGTAAAATCGTTTTTCCTAATTATATTTTCTCTTTTACAAAAATATTGATTTTCAATTTTTTTTTTCTTTATAAAACTAATTATATTTTCTCTTTTACAAAAATATTGATTTTCGATTTTGTTTTATTTTGAGTTTCCATTTTACAAACACATTGATGATTTATTTGAGTTTCCATATTAGAAACATAATGACTATAAACTGTTTTTCAAAAAATAGTGTTTTGTTTAACTACTATACTTTCTTCGAAACATAAAAAAAAATGAAATACTTATTCATATAATAAGTCTATCCATAAATAAATACCAAAATGACATCCCAATCTGAACAAAAGTGCCGCACAAGAAGTTCTACTAAGAAAGAACGTGAAAACAAGATTCTTGAAGACCAAGAAAAAGAGAAAACCCAACTTCGACAACAAAAACAAGTCCAAATTAAAAAGAATAAACACATCAAAAAGTTTTGTTATTTACTTCATCGTATTAATGATGACAATTTTAAGGAGCTTCAAACCACATTACACATGGTAAAAAAGACTAAACAAGACTATCCAACTCATTTTGACACCTCTACAGTCTTTTTGAAACGCAGAATTTTAGAACTATATAATACCGAATTTGAACACTTTGCGATGCACTGTATGTTTGTCTTATTTGATATTACCATTTAAATTTACTCCCAATCTACTTTTACTCGCGATCTACTTATAACTAATCAGTTCTTTTTTTTGTATCCATTTGTTTTTCTAAAAAATCACGGTCATCATCACTTAATATTTTTTTGTTTCTTTTTATTAAACTTTTTGTTCTCTTCATCCAGTCTCTTTGTTTAACCGTTAAATTGTCATAATCTTCCAACGTTTTACTACCATAATATTTTCCTATTATTCTTCTAGTTCTTGGCATTTAATATATACATTTACAATATTGATGAAAAAAAAGAAACGAATTAATAATTAATACTAAATCAATTATTTAAATTATTGAAAATGATTGACAAATATCCAAAAACTATATTTGGGTGCATTTTGCTAGCACCGTGTGTGTTTGATTTAATAAATAAAAAATAATATAATTTATCATTAATATAAATCCATAAATTAATACAACTTTGTTTTATCTATTGCTGCATGTTGCACTATTTTTTTAACTACTTTCTTTTGTAAATCTTCTATGTCTCCTCCTTTGCCTCCCATTGCATTGTAAAATATTCGCCAATACTCCTCATGCTCCCTTGAGTCTCTATCCGTCTCACATTTCGGATATTCTGTTTTGTATTTATTTGCCAGTGCTTGTGTTTCTTTTCTTGCCACATCCCATAAGGTGCTCATTAACTTCCCCTTTTCATCCTTCTCCCATTCATCATCATCCTTTATATAAATGGAATTGCGTTTCACATCTGTGCTATGTATCGGTCTTTTCGTTATATCTAGTTCATTTAATTTGTCTATCATTAAACTAGATATCCCTTCCACATATCCTTTATTTCCCAACCTTTTTAGATCCATTATAGAAACCTCTATTGATTCTATGAAATCCTTTAAATTTATCGCATCTTTACACGTCTCATTCAGAAAAAAATTAAGATTGAAAGTATTTTCATTATTGGTATTATTACTATTAATATTGGCAATATTATTGGTCCCATTTTGAATAACTTCCATCAGTTGTTTGTTGCTCTTTACTAATTCATGAAACACATCTTCTGTTAGTTTCAAACCAGATAATTCATTTTCTATTTTTGTTTCATTGTCTTTGCTTTTATTTTTCATTATATGTTTTTGTGTATTCAAATGTTTTGTAAAATTAGAATACAAATTTGTCGAATAATTACATATTTCGCAC
>Ga0257106_1000275_pt1 | contig 32142 bp, 34 predicted proteins | sample LP_taG_3_FD_190177 | JGI IMG/M metagenome (GOLD analysis project Ga0257106, IMG submission 190177) | Marine microbial communities from Northeast Subartic Pacific Ocean, Canada - LP_J_2011_P26_10m | ecosystem: Environmental > Aquatic > Marine > Oceanic | place: Canada: Northeast Subartic Pacific...
TGCGCTTCCATTAGGAGTGTATATGTGATGTATATCGATGTTTACTGCTTTTGACGGTATAAAATGGAGGAATTGTACACAATCGCGGTTAGTTTTGGGAAAATTGTACACAATCGCGGTTTTTCTGCTTTTGCTCGAAACCCTACACGCTGTCAGGCTGTAGAAAAATCAAAAATGCATAATAAAGGTTGAGAATACGAAAACCCACGAAGTCTTCCGCTTCGACCTTCTCAATCTCAAAGCTCTGATTTACTCCACGTAGCCGATTTAATAAAGCAAAGTTAAATATTGGCTCGATATCTCCAAAATTTATATTCATTGTTTAGCTACATTTTGTAGTTTCGTTTGGAAATATAGTTGTCTTCACCGATTTTTTATTGTAAGTGAGTATGAGACTGAGGAAAACCTAAGTACAAGAATACGTATACAATTCGAACACAGATATAGTTAGTTGTCATTGAACATTATATCCCTGTCTCCAATCGTTAAATACGAAAAGTAGAGTCAAGGAAGAACGCAATGGAACCTAAACTTTCTATCTCACAAATTGATCGTACGTTTGCAAAGTTTGAGATCCAAAATGTCGATGTTAGCTTAGCAAATGGCCTTCGCCGTATAATGATAGCAGAAGTTCCAACTTTCGCGATCGATTTGGTTGAAGTGGTAGAGAATTCTACAGTACTTTGCGATGAGTTTGTTGCCCATAGAGTTGGCTTAATCCCACTTACTAGTGAAAATGCCTTTCATACCTCTTTACCTCACGAATATGAAGGAGACCAAGACACTGAAGTTGAATTTGAGATAGAGCTTCGGGCTAAGTGTGGTACTGATCAAACTCAAGATGTCACGAGTAATGATCTACTCTGTTTTAACAAGAATGTTACACCTGTAAGCTTTCCAAGTCAACCGCAACTGAATCCTGATCAAGTTACTCCGGGGGGCATTCTGATAGTCCGGCTCCGAAAAAATCAAGAACTGCACTTGAAGTGCATAGCAAGGAAGGGAATTGGAAAAGACCATGCTAAATGGTCACCTGTATCCACAGCAGTATTCCGTCATTGGCCAGAGATAGTCTTGAACAAAAGGATAATGAATACTATGACAAGTGAGAGCCTACTTTCTGTATACTTTAGATTAACTGACAAATGCCTTTACAGAAAAAGAAAAATTGGAATTCATAGCAAGTTCACCTACACCAGTGTTCTTCTTGAATGAACAAAGTGAAGATATTGAGCTAGTCAGAGAATATGAGGATAATTTTATGCATGATACAGAGTGTATCGAAACGGTAAGATTTATTTCGTATAGCAAAACACTTTTTTTATGAACTTTGATCAGGCGAAGGTACTAGGGAAGTCGGGTTTGATAGATATCCGGATTAAGGAAAACTGCTTCAATTTCATAGTTGAAGGAACTGGAAGTTTAAGAGCTGGACTAATTATCAAACAAAGCCTCGAAATTCTTAAGAAAAAGCTAGAGTCCTTGAAGGTGAAACTTATGCTGTTGTTATTTTTATATTTCATTTCTTTTCTGTGAAGGGAGATCTTGATTTGATTGAGCAACAATAATCTAAAGAGTAATATGCTGTGAAAGCAGCAATAACTGCAGTGTAACTGCAGTGTCTTGTGAGTGATTCGTTATAATCTTGATTTTTTCACGAATAGTTGTCCCACTTAACAAAAGTATAAAATTGTTTGCGTAAGGTATTTTTGGTGTCATTACACGCACTCTTTGAAGATCGTTAGATGCCCCCGCGCCTTAACCACATATTCCACCTCAAACCAAAAGCTTATAAACTTTCATTCAAGGTGACTTGTGGTGTAAGTTATTTCATTACAAAGACAGTAGTACTAGTTTTTTCCTGATCTGTGCTCTAAAACTTTTTCAATATATATGATATCGTCTCTTTCGATGGAAAATCCAACTTACTTGTCTAAATTTAGGGTTTTAATTATTTCCAAACAAAAAAACGCCATGTGTGAGCTGAGGACGAAGGGAACAGAACAGTTCTTTATACGCGCTCGAAAAGAATTGAACTCGCTTATTTTTCCCTGCATGATTCGGAATAAATTCGTCTTTAGGGAGCTAGAAGATTGGTCTCCGTCTCGATTAGATGGTATAAACGCTGATGTAGAACGGCTTTATCGCTGGTCTTATTGTGAATTTCTTAAAGAGACAGGCATGAAAATTAAAGTGTAAGAGTTTATCTTTGACGGCGTGTGTTACCTTTTTCATGAATTTATACGTAGTCCCCAATTAACTATTGCCACTGCAATTGTATTTTGCCACCGATACTTTGCTTTGAATTCACATAAGTCAGTAAAAAATGATCGTTTTGTACGTCTCAACTGTTAAGAAACTGAAACACTCACTTCTTCTTTCAGATGATTGCAACTGCTTGCCTATTCCTGGCAGGCAAGGTTGAGGAAACTCCAAAATCATTAAAGGACATCGTTAAAGCTGCATTTCAAGTTCAGTATAGAAATGAGAAAGTCAACATTTCTAAGGTTAATGTAATTTAATCGAATAAGTTAAGTTTCAGTGTTTACTCTTCTTGCAGGATTATTTTGAAATTCAGCGCGAAAATATATTGTGTGCAGAAAGAATCCTCCTACATGCGTTAGAATTTGATTTCAATGTCGAGCATTCATACAAGTATCTCCTAGCTATAGTAAAAAAGATGAGCAAACTGGGTCTTGTTAAGGAGGGAAATACTAGAGAACTTGCACAGGTGGCTTGGAACTTTGCAAACGACAGGAAAATAACTTTCATTTCTTTTAAAATATTACTTATATGTTGTTCAACATCAGCTTAAGAACAACTCTCTGCTTACAGTTTGGTGCTGAAGAAATAGCAGCAGCTGTGCTATATCTTGGTATGGAATTTTCTACATTCTAACATTATGCCCCTCAACCTTCATTTCCTGACCAGCTGCCAAATATTTAGGAAGGAATGTAGATCTCCCAAAAAGTTGGTGGATCCAATTAGATCTTAATTCAGGCATGTGCGATGAAATAGGCAATCAAATTCTTGATTTATACGAACAAAATGGGTCAACTGCCTTACTTGAAGTCAAAGGAAACAAGGATTCCTAGTAACTTTTAAAATTCAGGAAAAAAGCACGAGGAGCACAGTTCAGGGCTGAGGTACGAGAACCATCTACATTACGATCGAAACTTCAAATGGATCTAAATTTCGGCGATATGCACCAGCTTTTTATTAATTTGCGAGACATTATATTTTCATTCGTTTGTCTTCAGTACTTTTGAAGTGTTAGTTAAGTTCATAAGCTTTTATTTAATAAGTATTTAAGAACAGATTTTGTAAAAACAACGGAGCATATAATTCTTACTATGGCACGTATTCCATACATTTACGATAGAAATGTCATTCCTACTTTAGAAATCACGACACACCTAGTAGTAATTTTCTCATCTTTACTTTCTTGTAACCTTGTCAAAGGAAGAAACACCAATAACGGCTGCAGCAATCGCCGCAAGAACTACTCCACCGGCAACCACTGACAACAGTGTATTCTTCAGAGAGGGAGTAATAGCGGCAATATCATTCACAGCTTCAGAAGCAGCAAAGGCTGGAGCAGCAAATGCCACAGTGGCCGAGGAAACAGCCACACTAACTTTCTCACCCAAAGAGGAGTCCTTACTGTCCATAACTTTTGCCGAACACGGGGCCTGATAAAATAGTTAAGGTCAGTTTACATAATAAAGGAAATGAAGCTGAATGGCGCGATCTCACTACTTCATGCAACATCAAATTTTGATGTGCGCTATTTGCATCAGCTCCGAACTCAAACTTTTGAGCAAGAAAGAAAACTAAAGTCTGAAAATGGGGCAACGCTTGATGATCACGTTGAAGTTGAACACAGTGGTTTTGTTCACTGTAGCTGTCAAGAGGAAACACACGAGTGGTTGTAAAACCAGATCGATGCAAAAGCTCATAACTTCCAATTCTAAAGAGTCTTAAAGAGTCTCAAAATATGAAGGTGGTCGGGCCTTTGGTGTCATGAAATATCTGGAGCACTGTACGCGATGCGGAAAAGATCCCCCGGAGAGATTTCAAAAAACAAGGAAAGAGGAGGGCTTACCTTCATTGAGCGTTGCGCGGTACGGCGGTGGATAGAAGATTTCAATGGGATTAAACCCGATACGGAAATAGTGTAGGACATCTTGTTAATGTTGCGTCAGTTAATGACGTTGCGGCGCCTCTCGTATATTTCTTTTTTCTTTCTCGAGGAAACTAGGAAAGAGATGGATTTTGGATAAAAATTTCCGAAGATTTTTGATTTCTTCAAGATCCGCTTTTTTCTTTCGTTTTTGGTGGCATAAAAAAGAGATATTTTTTGTTCATATATGGATTGATACCCTAAATTCATTGTTTGAAAGGGAAAAAATCCCGCCTCGATCGAGTTCTTATAGTTGAATAGTATAACTACGTTTGTAGCAGCTCTGAAGCCAGAGTTTATCACTCCCTCATTTTGCTTTTATGTCCGGATTTCACCATATGCTTTCAAAATCTTCTCGCCCTGTTATCACAGCGACTATCGTGCGATGTGGCGTCGGACGGTCTATTTCAAGACAAAACACTCGTGAATTCCGTTACGACAAATTTTATGCGATCCGTGACGTCAATAGTGGCGAGCTCAACCTGGGCGAGGCAATTGTGGAAGCAACGAGTACACATCCCATCCCTGTTGATGTTCATTACTCGTTTGCGCGTGCCCCGCATTTTCAGCAAACTCTTGAGGATGCAATTAATGACCAAATTAACATCGAATACAACGTGTCCTACATCTATCATAGCATGTATGCATTCTTCTCGAGAGATAATGTGGCACTTGACGGATTTGCTCAACACTTCAAGAAAGAATCGCTTGAAGAACGCTCGCATGCCGAGTTACTAATGGACTATCAGACCAAAAGGGGGGGTAAAGTATCTCTCCAGGCTATTATGCCACCTCAGCTTGAGTTTGAGCATGCCCAGAAGGGCTGTGGGCTTTATGCACTAGAGTTGGCGCTCTCGTTGGAAAAATTGAACTATGATAAATTACTTGAGTTACACAAAATTGCTGACGAGTGCGGGGATGCGGCAGCGTGCGACTTTATCGAAGGTGAGCTATTAAAGGATCAAATTGACTCAGTAAAAGAGAATGCTGAGATGGTTGCAAGTTTGACTAGAATGGGTGCTGATGGACCTCATGGTGGATTGGCAACTTGGCATTTTGATAAAATGCTAAAAAAATGAGAAAAGTTGTAAATCAAATTTGTTGTATCGTTTCTTGTAAGTTTTATACTTTTCCTTACCTAGAGAAGGTCACCTTTCATTCAATTTCTTATCCGAAAGACTTTGTATCTTCATGCAGACTATCACTCTGTCAGCTGCTTAGCAGCTCAGGTCAGCTCCAGCCTGTTGGCTCTTGGTCGTTGGCTGATTTTAATATTTTGAAAATATGACGGGGCCCCACCGTACGTAGTACTACGCGACTACGGCGCATATACAAAAACCACGCGCGCTATATACTTTTACTCTTCATAAAAATTTTCAGTTATGCACAGAAAAACAATAACTTTAGCACATAAACCTTGAACGAAAGAAGTAAGACTCCAGAACACATGACGAAACTATTAACCGCGATTCTGTATGTATTTGCAGTTCTCCTGCTCCCTGGTCTCATGGAGGGTACTGAAGGGAGCGAGAATGATTCTCTGGGAAAATACATAAAATCTGGCATTCAAGCACCAGAAGTCTCTCCCAATCCCTACGGCCGACTTCTTGTGTATACCTGGGGAATTGGCGGTGCTCGTGTTGCACGTCCTTCGAACCCAAGCGCAACTCCTCCAAATATCGTAGAAATTCCTTCAAAATTTTCGTCACAAGATATTATACATATATCTTTTTCGGGTCACTCAGCTTTCTTACTTCGTTCAGGTGAACTTCTAACTGCAGGAAGAAATGATAGCGCTGGTGGGGGTGGCAGGGGTTCTCCACCAATTGATGACTCTGGACAACTCGGCCGTGATGGAGACATAAACAGTGCTCTTCCTGTTACCTTGCCAGATAACGCTAAAGTTACAGCGACATCTTGTGGTCGCTATCACACAGTCGCACTGACATCAACTGGCGAAGTCCTCACCTTTGGCCTGAATGATCGAGGACAGTTGGGCCGCTCAGGTATTCTTGGCTCGACAACTCGCTCGTGTGGGTGTGACAGCGGAGGTAATTGCAACTGCAGCAATGATTCAACTTCAAATAGTAAACCTGGAAGTGCCTGTATAGGCGGTTCAACGTGTCGTTCAGGTATAGCAACAAAAGTATTGTTTGATGGTAAAATACTCGGTTTTGATGACAAATGCAAGGCGAAAGCTGAGTGTCAATTCAATACGAGAGCAGTTGCTGTTGCAGCTGGAAGATATTCTTCTGCGGCAGTTTTTGAGGACGGAACTTTAGTAGTATGGGGACTCATCGCCTGCGGAACTGCTTCGGAACTTTTAGAGAAGAATGAATATACTGAATCCAGCGATATTCGTTCTAAACTGCTACATGACCCAAATTTTGCTGCTTCGCCTAGAAATATACGTTTAGATCCTCCTCCCAAAGAAGGCGTAAAGATATTGGACGTTGCTTTAGGTTACGTCCACTTAGTAGTTCTGACTAGCGATGGTTCGGTATACACGTGTGCAACAGGATTTGATGGCTACGCTGGTATTGTTAAGCAGAAAAATGAGCTTACCTCGGGATTAGGAAGGAAGATCAATTCGGTCGAAGAAGCTCTTAAGCTCCAAAAAGTTTTATTTCACTCCAGTTCAAATGAATTCATTGAAGTTTCCACTGGCAGGTGCCACGTACTAGCGCGCAATAAAGCAGGAGAGGTGTATAGTTGGGGTTGTTCCCGTAAGTCTCTTGGTCGAACTAGTGGTGAACAAGAGGAACCCGGTCGCGTCAAAGGTGCAATAGAGGATGAATATATTAGTAGCGTTGCATCTGGAGAATATTTTTCATTAGTGTCCAGTCTTACTGGTAAAGTATATGGTTGGGGTTCAAGCTCAAATGGCCAATTAGGCCAAATATCCTCACGAGATGAAGAAATACCATTTCCTATCGATGATATAAAAGGAAAGGTTGTAAGAGTAAGCGCTGGGTATCAACATGCAGGAGCAATTGTGGGTGTGGGGTGATATCTAAATTTTTTAAAGGTGCGATAAACTCTGATTAGGTAGAATAATGCTGCGAGCATGGTGGGATAGTTGAAGAGTAGAGTATGTCACCCCGCTCTCACGTTAGAATCTTCTTAGTGCATTCCATGTTCCTGTAATTTTTACGAGTATGCCGACCGATACTTTGATCCGTTTGAATTTTTTGTGTTCCTTTTTTTTTTATTTTTTTTTATTTTTTTTTCTACAAAGCAAAAAACGCGTTGGATAAACAAAACTCGGTTCTTGTTCCAGCGTACTTCCGTCGAAACAAGTCTTTGACCTACCCAGCGTGAGGCAAAAGAACACGAGGCACAAGTTCGATGTCATTGACAGGCATGATTCGCAACTCTTCCGTGAAAAAATCATCTTTTGAGCGTATCAATCACGAGAAAAATATAAAAAAGATCAAGACGAAGAGAGAGCGACACTCTAGAATAATTTGCGATGGTACGGACACGATTAGAGAGCACGACCGAATTCAGACCATCTCGGACGCTTTATATAAATGCTATGGAACTTCTGCTACTCGTATTGTCCAAAGCCTTCATTTTGCTGCATCTGGAAAAGAATACATAAGAAATCATCCAGCTAAAGGTCTCCAAAAAGCTTCATCCTTTATTTATGGTCTTAAAGCAGAACCTTTTCATGACGTTCACAGTGGGAGATTTGAGTGGCTTGAAAAATTAGAAAGTGCGCATGAAGCAATCTATGAAGAGTTAGAGAGAGCAGTAAGGAATCCAGATTTAGAACGTCTCGGAAACTCAATTTGGAGTCGAGCTGCTAGAGAAGAAGCTGTGGCATATGGACCTGATTGGAGGACCCTTGTTTTACAAGACAGATGTGTTTGGGAGGAAACAAACGTGAACTTGTTCCCCAAGACTACTCGTCTTGTTCGCGAGGCTTCTTCACCTTCTGTAGAAGTCTTTTTTGCTCGTCAAGCCCCTGAAACTGGTATTAAACCGCATACGGACTTCACAAATTTCATACTTACATCGCACATCGGCCTAGACGTCCCAGAAAGTGAGTGCTGGATGCAGGTTGGCGGGGAAAAATATTGGTGGAAAAATGGAGAAGCAGTGGTCGCTGATACGAGTTTCATTCACAGCACTGATAATTTTTCTAAGAGTAAAGACCGATATGTTCTTATTATACGATTCTGGCATCCAGATTTGAGTATGCTTGAGCGCTCGGCCATACAGTTTCTTTTTGACGCTCTGGAAGATTCCAGCGAAGATGGTATTAAATGTGCCACCTTTAGAGCTGAAGAAAGGCTTAAATATATCTAATATGATCGAGACAGTTTCTTTCCCTGTTTCAGATCTTTCTCAATATCTATCTATTTCTTGGCCTACAGGCTAAAAGTATGTTGAAAATACATAAGCATATTTGTGTGCTGAGCACCATAATATACTCACTCAAAGGATATCCTTCACGGACGTTCAAAATGACGTGAAAATGATAGATTAAGTATGGCTGCCAAATGAAACGTATGCTCAAAGTTATTTTGTAACAGAAATTAAGAAGCATATTGAGCAGAGATCCTCTTCGGGCTTGTCTCCGGGCAATTAAAAAGAATGTATTCAATTCTACTATGCCATCTCTACAAGTTTCAATCGAATGTTCTGAATATCTCAGAGGATGAAGTAAAATGAAGAAAGTCAGAATGTGGTGTAGGAGAATCACCGATGAAAATTTTGGCACTGCATCTGGAGAAAATGCAATCCACACACTATCTAAAACTATGTAGTATATGAATAATTTTGTCAAGACTTTGCTGTCAAACTGACCACACAACCCAAGAAGACAGAAGAAGGCTAGACTTCCGACTAAAGGAATGTTCAAAGCATCGTGTAAGCGATATGAAAGTGTTCTCTGTACAGCACTCGATTCTTTAAACTTTACCATACGATGCATTTCTCTTTTGTCTGAAGTCACCCCAAAACGTTTGTATCTATTTTTTTCAACAGAAATGGTTAAAAGAGAGCTCACGAGTGCAACTCAGAATTCTTCACAGCTAAAGAAGAGCTGCGTGATAATACTAGCTATGAATGCTATGGATGAAGTAATAAAGCTATTTTACAATATTCAAGTAGCAATTATCAAGTATCCAAAGTCCGGTGGTGAGAGCCCGTTCTTCCGTCCCCCTTCTTTCATTTTCACCAGCGAAAGAAGAAAAAAAAACTCTTAACCCTAAAATCCTCTTTGTGTACCCCAAAAACATAAAGTATAGAGACTTAGTCTTATCAGAAAGGCTCTTCTTCCTAGGACAAAAACCACTAAAAGTCCTAACAAACTACCGTTTTTACTTAAGTACAAATTGAAAAGCAAGATATTAGCATGTAACGCCGAAAACTAAGAGCTCATAATCCTTTAAATTCTTCAGCTTTGCTTATTTGGTTCTACTCGACTCCTCATCTTGTTCTGAGGGAAACAGTGTGAGCAAACTTTAAATAGAAACGAACGATGCTTCCGTGCTTAAATCTACTTTCTTCAAATACCAACACTAGCCCTAACCGAAATGCGCTCAAAAAAAAGCGAACCAATCGTAACTTCAAAGTCTGGGCAATTGATGCTGCCCAACCATTTGATTCAGAAGCACAAGAAAAGGCAAAAATCGAAAAAAATCGGAAACTCAAAATTGGCCTGATAGGATTTGGTAACTTTGGCCAGTTCCTTGCAAAGAGGTTTGTGGGTACCGGAAATACCGTCATAGCGACATCTAGAACTAATTATACTTCTATCGCGAAGAATTTAGGCGTTACATATTTCAAGGACGCCGATGATTTCTGTGAAGAACATCCAGATGTTGTGATACTTTGCACAAGCATTTTATCTACTGAGAAAACTTTACGGAATTTTCCTATTCAACGTTTGAAAAGGAATACTTTATTCTGTGATGTACTGTCTGTCAAGCAGTTTCCTAAGCACCTGTTTTTAAAGTTGTTGCCGCAAGATTTTGATATACTTTGTTTACATCCGATGTTTGGACCTGATAGTGGTAAAAAAAGTTGGCAAGATCTTCCTCTTGTATTTGAGAAAGTTCGAATTGGGAGTGAAGCAGTTAGAGTGGATAGATGTAACAGTTTGCTGGAAATATTCGAGATGGAGGGCTGTCGTATGGTGGAAATGTCCTGTGAAGAACATGATCGTCAGGCAGCTTCATCTCAGTTTATAACACATACGGTTGGACGTATGCTTGGAACTATGGAGTTAACTGAAACCTCCATAAGCACAAAAGGCTATGATTCTCTTCGTAGCTTAGTAGATAATACTTCGAATGATTCATTTGAGTTGTATTATGGTCTCTTTATGTACAATAAGAATGCCACTACAGAGTTATTCCGCTTAGAACAAGCTTTTGCGCAAGTTAAAAGTCAGCTTTTCGATAATTTACACGAGCTTATCCGCAATGATATATTTGATGCGGAGAGCATTGACACGGACAGGAAATTTCCCGATGACAAGAAATTTTGTGAGGACAAAAATATCACATAAATATCAATCCTTCATAGAAAATTTTTTGAAATCAGATCTCAAAGTCATAGTTCGCTTAATTTCACCCTCTGTTAAATGCCATATCAAGGAACCAGTGTTATCTTCCCAATATTCAAATATCTCTGAAACAGACTCGGAACTTAAGATCATTCCAATTTGAGTTAGGCGAACGAATTTTTCTCTAACAGAATGATTCAAGAAACACGAAAATTGTGAAATAATAGCCCTAAGTTCCCTCTCGAAATGCAAACCACCTAGTTGGTTAAATCGGAGCGAGGAAAAGAGTATGCTCTCAATACGTATTGCTATCGATTCTGCCATACATGCAACTAAAAAGTTGAAATTAGCATCGATGAAATAAGGTTTGAATATGCCTATGTAGAACTCAATACTTTGGAGTAGAGTGACAACCCATCGATCGTATGATGAGCTCTGTTCATATCTTTCCTCTGAAAATTCATAATTCTGAGAACCTAGAAGTTCGAAGCATGAGAATTCAGCGAGAAGAAGTTCTGAAATTTTCTGAATACTTTGTGATGACAGCTTTTTGAAAACTTCAGATATAGGCAAAATCTCACTCAAGACAATTTCGATATTTTCACGCTCACTTTCTTTGTATAAAGTCCTCGCATGTTCTTGTAGTTCTTCTATTAATTTGAGCACATATTGTGAAACTATCATTGCATTGTTTATAGGATGCGAAATTTGTATAAGCTTCAATCTTAAGTCAGATTCGCATTTTATTGAAGTAAGTACAAAAATTTCAATTATGCTCGAGTCCAAACTTTTCATCTTTTCGCACATTGTTTCATAAACTACACCGGTGAGGAGCGTCTTTATATCTGCCAAAACTACAGAAGCTACATTGAATGAACCCGTACCATATGCTCTACATGCTGATTTATGTAATATATAGAATATATCATCTACTGAAGAACTATTGAAATTTTCTTCAACTGTATCAATTTTGATAGCAAGTTTTACATTTTCCTTCAAATATATTGATTCAAATCTAGTATAGTCCTTAAGTAGACCCTTAATATTTTCAAAGAAAGGCAGGCTTTTGATAGTATTGGGAGCAATTCCATCATCCAAGATATGGATTTCTTCATACAATGTGCTCATTCTGTACAAGTACTCTTCAGAATATTGAAATAAAAGCATGAGGTCATTTAAGCATCGATCAAAGCTCAACAAATCCACCATTGAGGTCGTATTTTTTGTGGTAGTTTCTGAGAATATGATAAAACCTTGGTCAGACACAATTGAATGTAAAATTTTGGATGCGTATAAACTATTTTCATTTTGCAATCCAAATAGAAATTCCCCAACTGAATGAGGCCCGTAATGCCTTAGCAAATGTTCACGATTATCTGAGAAAAGCTCAATGGTGTGCTGAAATATATTCGATAATTGAGAGACAAAATTTCCTTTTTCATCACCAGACAAAACTTCAAATTTCTTTCCTATTTGCTTCCTGTAGAAATTGCAGAAAATCTGTAATCCAACGGAAGAGAGTTGCACTTTCGGAAAAAATACTATCAACCGTGAAAAATCGTCTGATTTATTTTCATTTATGGACACCTTTATTCTATCTTGAAGAAGTTTTTGAAACTTTTTTATATGAACGTCAAACTCAAAAATTGGAAGTGCAGTTTTTAGAGTTGAGTCACTGATTTGTGAGGACAACAAATCCAGCTGATTCCAAGCTTCTATGTGAGTTAATCCTCCAGTAAAGTCATCCATAACTATGGCATCACTGAGTTTTGCTAACAGAAGTTTCCTTTTAGAGTAAATATTTGACTGCAACATTAAATTCTGTGCTCTATCTTGTGCATCCTTTAAGTTTTTTACTTTTCTATTTACGCCTTGCGAAAGCAATAATTTCATATCTAAGTTCGCACACAGATCATCTAGCCTTTCGTCCATGGCAATCGTAGATAATTCAGTAACGGTCCCGAGATGTTTTTTTAGTTCCAATTTGTTTGCTAAAATTCTATCAAGATCCTTCGTTACTTCCTTCGAGAGGGAGTTTACCTCTTGCAAAGATTTATTGAAATCGAAGTCACGAAAAGTCATGTCTTATTTCTTCTCTATTGGTTTGGTTGTTCAACTCTAAAAAAATGATCGTTGTAGGTTTTAACGGCGTCACTGTGAATTAGACTATTAATAAAACCTTTCACTCTCTATAGGTGAATATTTGGTCATTTGCTACCCGCGCGTGGTTTATCAACGTGATAAGTACACTATTATACACCGAGTGATCTCCCGAGAAAGAGAGTTGCTATGCTCATGCGCGTGACTGCAGTTATGGATATGTTTTTCGTGTTCTGAAATGCGGAAGTACGTGATAATTCGCTAAGCAGCGAGAGCACGAAAACAAACGACAAGCAGTGGAGTTTTGCCGCACAGTGTAGATTTTCCGAAGTTTGTCTAAAGTTCAGAGCAAGTGAGCAATTTTTTACGAATTTAGCACTCTCGAATAACCAAAGACAACCTGCCTTGCCTGCCAATTATCCTGCTTTCCAAGATTCCAAGATTCCAACAAACGACAAAGGTGCTAAACTCGTACAGCTTTTTTACCTTTTTTCGCCATTTGTTGAGGTACAACTTTTGTCATCAGTCTCGTGTGAATGACAATAAAGAACAAAGAGAACCAGCATTGAGCTATTTTCGAATATCTAAGCTACAGCTACTTCTACTATTTTTGCACCAGCCCGCACCTGCGTCATCTGCGTCTTCTAGAAAGAAGGAGATCACCCCTTGTGTTCTGCACTTTGTGTCAGAATGCCTTACGCGAGCCGTGTTCTTCTATCGCCATCGCTCGCATAACCTAAATACTTTCCATTTGAAAAATGCTTAAGAACGTATCTCAAGCTTCAGCCGATAAATCTGAGCGGAGTTTAGATAAACAATTAGTAGAAGATAGCAATAGATATTTTAGATGCAGCAGGAATTCAGGAGATAGTCACACTTCCGATGAAAGCTCAAGCTCTGATGAAGAAGAACAGTCCTGGATTTCCTGGTTCTGTAATTTAAAGGGAAATGAACTTTTTTGCGAAGTAGAGGAAGAATATATTCAAGATGATTTCAATTTAACTGGCTTAGGTAACATAATCCCGTACTACGATTATGCACTTGATTTAATTCTAGACGTCGAAACACAAAGTGAAGATATCTTGACGGAGCAGCAGGTTGAGCTTGTAGAGTCTGCTGCAGAAATGTTATACGGGATGATACATGCACGATACATTTTAACAAGTCGAGGACTTGCAGCGATGCTAGAGAAGTACAAGCAATGTCACTTTGGTCGATGTCCCCGAGTTTTATGCAGTAATCATCCATGCCTTCCAGTGGGCACCTCTGACATTTTTCGTACTTCCACTGTGAAAATATTTTGCCCAAAGTGTGAGGTACATCTTTCTTTGTTTTTCTCAATATTTACTGAATAAAATTATGCAGGATATTTACTTCCCGAGAAGTAAATTTCAAGGAAATATAGAGGGTGCCTACTTTGGCAGTACTTTCCCACACCTATTTCTAATGACGTATGGATATTTAAAACCTTCAAAAGGTTATAAAGAATATGTTCCACGCATTTTTGGATTTAAAGTGAGAACCGCTTCATGATCAGAATTATTAGTTGCTTTCTTCATACTAAGTCGTAGAAATATCAGTAATCTTACTTAATCACAAAAAGCTATAATCTCTTCGAGAAGGAAGAGCGCCCATGGCTGCGTCCTCGACCACGACCACGCCCTTGCCCTCTACCACGGCCAGGACCACGTTCCTGACTAATAGTAGATGTTTTTCTTTTCTTTCCGTTAGTTGAACTATATATACATATGTTAAATAATACTAGCTTTTACATCTGTCTCACCTAGTATGTTGCGGTAAAAATCGCTCTAATGGTAACAGTTTATCTGGACTTATATGGAAAGAATCACCTTTGAAAGCAAAATGAGTAACTGAAATTAGTCCAAGATAGTACACTACCAATCGCGCAAGAAGAGGCTTGGACCCCTTCTAATAACTTTATAGTAACCATCTTATCATAATATCATGGACTTTCAGTAACTCTCAATGAAATAAATACCAACTCACCACTTTACTTATTGGACCAAATATCTCTTCAACCTTTCCTACCTAAATTATTAATATTTAAATATTGAGCGCTCGTGAACTAAAATAAAAGAATACTTGAGTTTTGTTGGCCCGGAAAATCGGGGCGTTGAAGAACGGAACCTCGAATTATTGTGAATATGAATATCTTGTATGATTAATATAAATACCTTTGACTGGGTCAATTCGCAGATAGCTTCTCCCTCGCAAGAGTGTAAAAACTTACCCATTTCTGCAGGAAGTTTTCAACTTTTCATAAAAAATTAACAAGAAAGAACAAACCAATTATGGTTTCAGGCGTCAAATCACGCGTAATATTACCACGACCTCGACCCCGTCCAGAACCATTACCCCCTCTTCCAAAGTTTTGTGAAGTGGAGCGAGCTCCGGATCCTCTACCACGTTCAATTGGAGGGCGCATCTGAATTACCCTAACTGAAAAGTGCGCCTCCAAAAACAATAATTTTGATTTGATGTCTGTTCACTTCACGCACAAGGCCATTTAAAGCAAAAGGGACACCCTAACTTTTCAAGAAAAATAAACTTTTTACTTATTTCCTTATAATTCAAGAAAGAACGCTTCATTATTTATTAGAGTGGGTGAACCATAGAAATCTTTGTTCGAAGTTCAAGGAATGTCGACTTTGAAAGCAAATTACATAAGTGAAGATGATGGGCTCCCCTTCTCGAAGATTTTTGATCATGGCACTTGTTACACATATGACGATATAATTCTTCATCCTGGTTATATAGACTTTCCAGCTGACAAAGTTAACCTTTCTACAATGTTGAGTAGAAACTTATCGTTGCAAACTCCAGTTGTGAGTTCACCAATGGATACTATTACAGAGGCAGATATGGCAATTGCCATGGCCACTGTAGGAGGTGCTGGATTTATTCACAATAATATGACAGTTGAAGAACAAGTGAATTGCGTGTTGAAGGTGAAGATGCATCGCCCAGGTTTTGTAGTTACACCAGCGGTACTTTCTCCGAGTTCCACTTTACAGGATATAGATCTCCTCAAACAAAGAAGTGGTTTCTCATCAGTTTGTGTATGCGAAAACGGAAAATTGGGTGGCAAGTTACTCGGACTGGTCACGACGCGTGATTCAGAGTTGATTTCAAATCGCACCACGGAATTAAGCGCGGTTATGACTCCCATAAGTGATCTTATAACTGCGGCTTCAAATAAGAGTGAACTTGAAATGGAAGAGCTTCTTCTAACAAGTAAAAAAGGAAAACTACCTATTCTGAATGATCAAGGTGAACTTGTGGGTCTTCTAACCAGAGAACTGATGAAGCAAAGGCTCAAGAATCCTTCACCTGGCTCTCCAAGTTTGGATACTGAAGGAAAGCTTATATGCGGAGCATCTATTGGAACCAGAGAAAATGATCGAATAAGAGCAAGAGCTCTTGCAGATAGCGGAGTTGACGTTATTATCTTAGATTCTTCTCAGGGAGACTCAGTTTACCAGTTAGAAATGATTGACTACCTTAAGAAAAATATTCCAAAGGTTGACATTATAGCTGGTAATGTTGTTACACAACGGCAAGCTCTTCATCTACTGCAGGTTGGAGCTGATGGTCTCCGTGTAGGTATGGGATCTGGGAGTATCTGTACTACTCAGGAAGTTTGTGCAGTTGGCCGCGGTCAAGCAACTGCAGTGTATAAAGTTGCTAAACTTGCTGATCAGTTTGGGATACCCATAATTGCAGACGGTGGCATTCAAAATAGTGGTCATGTCGTCAAGGCTCTTTCTTTAGGTGCAAGCGTAGCAATGTGCGGATCTGTCTTGGCAGGAACATTAGAAGCTCCAGGTGAATATTTTTATCAGGATGGAATAAGGGTCAAGAAGTATCGTGGAATGGGAAGTCTTGATGCCATGAAACGTGGAAGTGATGGAAGATATCTGAGTGAGAGCAAGCATCTTAAAATTGCTCAGGGAGTCTCGGGCACAGTTCGGGACAAAGGATCTGTACTGAAGTTAATTCCATATATAATGCATGGTGTTAAACAGGGTTTTCAAGACTTCGGCGCAAGAGATATGATAAACGCAAAGGTGCAACGAGAAAATGGAACTCTTCGTGCAGAAGTACGTTCAGGAGCTGCTCAAAACGAAGGCGGTATCCATGATATGCATAGTTATTCTAAAGTTCTTTGGTAAGCAATCCTCCATCATATTAATATTCAAATATAAAGAGGTCTATCTCGTATCATTTCTGTTCATACTTCATTTACATACATAGGTATCCCTGAATTTTGTAACGCCACATCTGAAGGGTGCATAATCACTTCATCTACTAAACCGTATACTTTCGCTTCTTTTGCAGACATGAAGAAGTCTCGGTCTGTATCTTCCATTATCTAAGAAGTAAAATGGTTAGCATATCACATGAGGTAAATTTAGAAGTACCGTTTCCAATGGTTTTCCTGTGAACTCTGCAAGATATCCATTGAGAGTAGATTTATGATGCTAGAAAAATATGAGAAAGAAAACTATGGCCGACATAAATAATTACCATGATTTCGTTAGCTTGAATTTCAACATCAGCAGCCTGGCCCTGAGCTCCCCCTAGAGGTTGATGAATCATAATTCTGCTATTTGGTAAACTATAACGTTTCCCCTATATTTAAGAAGTTAGTAATAAAATTTGACCGAAGTATTACAAAAACCTGCTCGCCAGAAGCGAGGAGAAAGGCACCTGGAGAAAATGAATCAGATATATTAGAGTATGGATAATTAAACAAACCCATTGATGCAGCAAGTCCGACGCAAACTGTGGAGACATTTGGTCTGATATGACGCATTGTATCAAAAACTGCCATTCCAGCAGTGACTGAACCACCTGGAGAGTTAATGTAAAGTGTTATATCCTACCATAGAAACCAGTTAAAGTTATATTAAAAATATAATATATGATTTCACCTTCTTATGATCAATGGAATCTAGCCAAAGAAGCTGTGCAACTATCAAATTGCATCCATCATCATCGACAGCTCCACCCAATCGAATTATCCTCTGTAGTTTGTGACATAAGGAAAAAAACACAATTTGAAGAGCTCAACTACCTGGGACATCAACTGACTGGCAACTCCTTGAAATCGCTCCATAACCATGGGAGATGGACCCTTTCCTTGCTGCGCGATAATAGATTTCCTAGTCGCTGAAGAATAAGAATAAAAAATAAAAGTAGATGAGTTACAAGACCTCGAGCCTCTTTCTCCAAATTTAGTCGTCCTCAAAAAACAGTACTTCGTCCCTTTCGTTCTGATAAAAATGATGTGAGTGGTTAGGAGATTTATAATAGAGCAAATACTACTCACCTGAACGGTACGGTTTGTATTCCCGACATCACGTGACGAGAAGACAGCATTGTATTCATTTTTTCTCAGGTAAGGAGACGCGAGTTAAGGTTTTGTCGTTCTTGTTTAGGGTATGGTGTTGGGGGAGAAAAACCGCGTACACAATCGCGGTTAGTTTTGGGAAAATTGTACACAATCGCGGTTTTTCTGGGTGTTGGGGACAGTGAAAACAGAATGCAACTCACTCAAAGTAGGAGCAGATTGAAAGTTAAGTAGAGAATTCGGAAAGAAAATACAAAAATAAAGCGAGAATTGAGCAGAAAATGCACTGCATTTAGGTTTCATCGCATCAAAGAACATGATGGAATATTCAAAAGATCTCATACCGACCTCTAATTACAAACGACGACCACGTCTACCACCCTTTCTGCGAGTACTATCTGTTGGAATTGGAGTTACATCTTCGATTCGCCCAATCTTCAACCCAGAACGCGAAAGGGCGCGAAGAGCAGATTGTCCACCCGGGCCAGGGCTCTTAGTTTTGTTACCTCCTGTGGCACGCATTTTGATGTGCAAAGCAGTCAAACCAAGTTCCTAAGAAATTTTATTTTATAAGCTTAAAGAGTAACGGTAACAAAAAGAAACCTTGCATCGCACAGCAACATCTTGTGCAGCGAGCATAGCGGCATATGGGGAAGACTCATCTCTGTCAGCCTTGACTTTCATTCCTCCTGTTACTCGACAAATCGTTTCCTTCCCAGACAAATCTGTGACGTGCTATAAAGAAAAGTTGTAAATACAAGAGTTCAACTTCCAGATTTTCCAACGAGAGCGAAAAGGATTGGAAAGAAAGAGCTTACCACGAAAGTATCGTTGAACGAGGCAAAAATATGTGCAACGCCAAATACATTTTCTCCTTCGCGTGCTTGAGGCCCGGCGCCTGGTGGGGCTACTAACATGTTCGCCTAACAGAATTCGTAAGTTAAAAGGAAAAGCCAAAGGTAAAGAAAGATGTCATATCTATGTATATAATGCAAAACGTACCATTCTAATGGAATTCTTAAGTTCCCTTCTTCACCTTTTTGACCTTCGGATCGTCGCTGTAATGACCGCGGTCTGTATCCAATTTTGACGGGAAAACCGCCTTAGGGTTCCTTTTTTATTGTCTTGTGGTTTAGGGTTTGTGTTGACTTTTTTTTCCGAAAAGAAAAAAGAAAACGGAAGAAAAGCAGTCATCAGCAACGCTTACTGGATGATGACACAGAACAAACACTGATGAGAACGGTAGATCTTAAACGTAAACGACTCAATTGAAACCCCGCAATCGCCGAAGAAAAAACGAAAGAAATTCGAACTGCTGAGAGTAGGTAGTTTGAGGGTAATTCTTAGAGCTTTATTCCCTACTACAAAACACACGAAGGTTACGTAATAAATTGCGACAAAAGTGAGAATATGGTTGTACTAAAATCTAGAATAAGATTTAACAAGAAAATTCAAGATATTATTAATCCTTTACTTCACGAGAGGATGTCTCACCACAGTGAACTAAGATTGTTGGATGGAGTAGGTCCTGCCCGTTTCTCGACAAAGACCAGCAATGAGGAAATATATAATCTGAGTTTGCGACAGAAAGTATTCATGGGAACGACCGGCGCTCTCGGGGCAATTATTATGCCTGAAAGGGCTGATTTAGTAGGAGCTATAGGGGAAATAACAGGTGAATATGCCTACAAGGATATTATTCTAGAGATGAAGAAGAGCCAAAGCGGGAGGGAAATCTTGAGTTCGAGACCACGAGTGACACACACCACTTTAAAAGATGCGAGCTCTTGTTCTAAAGGAACTTTTGGTCACGCCTATTCAAATTTTATGCTTACGAAAACGTTTTCACCGGAGGGGCGTGCACCAATTCGTTTCTTAGATGATGATGAGGCAGCATATGTAGCAGTACGCATGAGGGAAGCTCACGATTTCTGGCATGTTTTATTTGACTGTCCAACGTCAGTCAGAGGCGAGCTCGCACTGAAACTGATGGAGTTCTCACAAACCAGGGCTCCGCTGTGTGCTCTTTCAGCTATTCTTGCACCCATGAGATTGGATCAAGAAGATCGATCTTACCTTTATGCAAGTGGATATCCACTTGCATACTTGGCAGGAAAGAACGCGGCAACTTTGATGTGTTTGAACTATGAGTCTAACTTCCATCGAAGTTTAGAAGAGCTAAGAACTGAATGGAATATTTTGAAACTAGGAACTACTGCACGCGATTAGGATATATTTTTTCTTCTTGGATACCTTTCTCCTTTCTTCATCTGAGTAAATTGCTGATCTACAATTTTGTCAGTTTCCAAGTTTTGCCACGGTAGTTTTTTCTCCTTCAGTCTGTATGAAAATAGTTCTAGTCCACAGCTCTGAATTTTCTCAAAAAGTCGCGCACCTCTTTGTATTTTTGTAAATAAATCTTCAGTGGCTCAACGTATTCTTCAAAACCTAGAGTATCCATCGCCCAGAGTAGATCATCACCATTGATTGTTTTTCGCTTCTCTCTCTGACATTTATCGCTAGCTCTAATTTCAAAGTTACAAAAAACAATAGATTAAAAAAATGTCCTACTCGCTGGTGATGAAACTGATGAATTCAGAAACACATTCTTGCACGGTTTCTTTTGCGTCTTTTGCTATTTTCGCATTAGCTGGAAGTGATTTTTTCATTATCCGACTAATGTTTGCAATAGGTAGGAATCGATCCTGCTCACGCACACTGCCTAACTTCTCTTCATCCTCGTCTTCTGGTTCTTGAGCAGTCGACATTTCGAGTCTAAAACCTCAGTTATATTCGAGCGGTCCGTTTCGAATGTGCTTGACGTGTTCAGAAAAGTAACTATTTGCGAGCACAGATAATAATAATCAATGCGCGTGTGTATGCGTGAGCGAAATAGCCACAGCAGCGCTACTCTTATTTTTCCTACTACCTTTCCGTAGGGCGAAAAGAAAGTGAAGTGCTGAAATTCACACGCTCTTTTTTATTTTTGTTGCAAACTTTGTGTAGTACTGTCTGTCTGAGTGTACCATAGTATGGAGTAAGTAAATTGTTTCCTTTTAAGTGCAAGTCTAACTTCCATTTTTTTACTTTTTTTTTGCTTTACCGCTTCCAAGTTCACTGATTTACAAATTTGTATTGCCTTCCTTGCTCCACGTTGCGGGAAATTTTCAATAGTATTTTCAACATCTTCGTTTGCGCCGATTGAACCTACGTAGCTCCTGGCGAAGTCCACTATCCATTTGGTTTATCAAATCGATTTTTCTCCTCGCTATAATTTTGTACTGTTCGAACTGCCGTCGATGTCAGGTGATGCCAAGTTTTTCACGACAAATAAGAAAGGTACTAGACTATTATGTTACCTGGAAAATCTAATATTTCGGTGCAAGGTGAGATAGTTGAGTGGCGCCAGGATTTGCGGGCCGGTGATCAAGATTTAAAGAGGAATGTCTTGAAGAAAGGTAAGCGTGCTACGAGAATGACTGTTGTACCATTTTTCTGAGTTTTTTTATAGTAATTGCTTCCATGACAATGGGAAAGGATGTTTCCATGCTATTTGCGGATGTTCTCAATTGCATGCAAACTGAAAATATGGAACTCAAGAAGCTTGTATATTTATATCTCACAAATTATGCCTCAGCTGAACCAGATCTGGCAATTTTAGCAGTAAATACATTTGTCAAAGTTTGTTTTTTATCAAAAAAGTCTTGAAGCTAAAAAGTTCTATAGGATACTCAAGATAACAATCCTTTTATTCGCGCCCTTGCTGTCCGAACAATGGGCTGCATTCGGGTCGAGAAGATCACCGAGTATTTGTGTGATCCTTTACACCTCGCCTTACAGGTGAAATCATGAGCAAGCTAGAAAAAATAGAATAAAATTTTTTCTCTCAGGACAAAGATCCATACGTGAGAAAAACTGCGGTAATATGTGTGGCCAAAATGTTTTCACTTAATCCACAGCTAGTCCAAGATAGGTCCGCATTTTTAGTTATTCTTTTTCGACGTCATTATGCCAAATAATTAGAGGATTTCTGGAGGAACTCAATCATCTCCTTTCCGATAATAATCCAATTGTTGTTGCAAACTCAGTAGCCGTTATGGCTGAAATATATAATCAGGCTTCTACTTTGAAATTTTCTTTGACAACAGATATAGTCTCAAAACTACTTTCAGCTATGAATGACTGCACTGAGTACGTTGTCACCCTATTTTGGATCTTGTATCTCACTTAGTTCTTGAAGGTGGGGTCAAGTTTTCATCCTTGACTCCCTATCAGCATATTCAACAACCTCTGAATTTGAGAGTAAAACTATTATTGAGCGCGTTCTACCGAGACTTCAGCACGTTAATTGTGCTGTCGTTATTTCTGCAACGAGAGTTATACTCAAACATATGAAAGTACGAAGCTCTATATTTTTAGATATCTTGCTTTCAAAAATATTTAAGATTTGTAGGGAGGAAGACTTAGGAGAATCTTATATATTGTCAAAATTAGCTCCGCCATTAATTACCTTACTAAAAGCGGAATATGAAATCCAGTTTGTTGCACTGCAAAATATAACATTTATCTCAAAGTTTTATCCGGAGTTCCTTCGGAATGATATAAAGGTACCAAAGAACTATTTGATTTTGTCTTGATATGATCATAAAAGGTCTTTTTTATAGGTCTTCTTTTGCAAATATAATGATCCAGCGTACGTGAAACAGGCCAAGCTTCATATGATAATTCAACTTGCTCATGAAGATAATATGAAAGAAATACTTTCTGAATTTTTAGAATATTGCACAGAAGTTGACGTTGAATTTGTTCGTAAAGTAGTTAGAGCCGTAGGTCAGTGTGCTATTTCTGTAAGTAGCTCAGCACCGGAATGTGTACAGCTTTTGGAAACTCTTATTCAAATGAAAGTTACCTATGTTGTGCAAGAAGCCATCATTGTGCTCAAGGATATTTTCAGACAGTTTCCAAACAAATATGAGTATGTTATTTCCTCGCTATGTGACAACTTGGAAATTCTAGATCAACCAGAGGCGCGAGCAGCTTTTGTATGGATAATTGGAGAGTATGCAGAGCGAATTGATAATTCAGGTGAGCTAATAGAAACTTTCATGGATTCTTTTAACGAGGAACCTGTGATCGTTCAGCTTCAATTACTCACTGCTACTGTTAAACTATATTTGAAAAAAGATTTTCCTGGGCAGCTAGTTCAAGACATTTTGATGAGATCTACTGTAGAGACAGATAATCCTGATCTGCGTGATCGTGCATATGTGTACTGGAGAATTCTCAGCGGCAATCTACATCTCGCAAGGAAGATAATCATAACGGATAAGGATGCAATTAACGAACATTTAACACATGAGTACAATAATATTCTGTAATGAAATTATACCTCACAGCTTCCTTGCAAAATTGCGAGTTACAAGGGTAATGAGTGGAAAAATTGATATATGTTCAAAACTGCCCTGAAAGATACAAGAACCTCAATTTACTCTTACTAGGCTTGTAAATGTTATTTACCACATCGACTATATTTAAAGTCCTGAGACATAATGAAGTATACCATCGCTGGTAATATTATCTTTTATTGATTGCCATGTTTTCTTGTATACATCTATATAGTTCGGAGTCGTTTTATCTGACCTTATTCGTAGAAAATTCCAACATTTTTCTTGCATACTCCATGAGCATTCGACTATCTTCCCTGCAAGATCCTCTAACCTTCTTGATTTTGATTCAAAACTATCACCTATTTTCGATAAAGTCCCCCTTGTGCCTCCGACATAAAGAGTAGGTATCAGTTTTCCACTCTCTTCTCTCTCAAGCTTCAGAGCAAAATCTATCGTATTCATTTCCGGAAACTTCCACTTTAGTAGTTCATCGAAAGTATTTGGAACATATGGGGCATGTTTTGGTTGGAAAATTAAACCATCCGATTCATGGCACAAGGATGGAATGAATTTTTCAAGTAACTCTTTAGTTTGTGCCAAAGGATAAAATTGCTTTAGCCTAATAGAAAATAACTCCCTATCAATTTGGTAAGAATTTTTGGGACCCGCTTCGGAGAAAAACAAAGTTCGAGGGTCAATGATATCTGAACTAATACAATCCAGTCTTTTCTTAAACGGATTGTGTCCTATCTTTTCACCATTTAAGGTTATGCAGTCATAAGCAAGATACCTTCTGATGTATTTTCCTGACTTTGAATCACGATCGATTACCATTTCTCCATCTAATAAGGTCGCATGATGTGTTTTTATTCCTTGAGCGACTGGTAGAGGAAATCTCATTTGAATGCGACGTACTGAAAATTTTCTATCTATCAAGTATACCCCATCTCTCATGAGCAATAGTAAGTATCTCATTCCATCTGCTTTCCATGTCACATAATACGGGATATCTTTGAGTAATGAAATATTTGAATTTGTGAGACTTACCGGTTGAGATCCAGGAAAGTTTGATCTCCTTGATGTGAAATCACAGTCAGTTTCTGGAAGACAAGACCATACGCATAAATTCTGGATTTCTGTAGCTTGTGCATCACAAACTTCTTCTCCCAAAACATCATCCATTCCACAAATATCTAAGTATTCTGTTCCAAAACTTTGATCCGTGTATCGTGATGGAATAGCAATTAACTTGTCTTTTATAGAGTGCATGTAGCTTCCACTCCTAACATTGAAAAGGTCTAGTTCTCGTACTTCCTCTTCTAATAGAGGTGGAGCTTGTGAGATGTGCTTCCATGTTGGTAGCTTTGGATCTATTGTAGTACTAAATCGACGTTCAAGGTAGTACGCAAAAAGTGCCCTGACGTAGGTTGGTTTGTATATTCCAGGGGGTCTACAATTTGAGAACATATTAATATGCTTATTCAGCTCTGGCCACGGCTCTGTGCGCTGGAAGTAGTGAACAAGCATTGCCCCAGTCCGATTGAAACCATGTGTGCAGTGAACTAAAATGGTAGGAGTATTTTTCATCTCAGTTATAGATCCAAGGTCAGATAAGTGCTTTTTAACAGTGAACACAAACTCACTTACCGCGAGAGCATCAGGTGGTCCTTCTTTACCACGACACTGGATTTTGGTATATTTGATCCCAAGACGTTCAAATTCAGCTGCATCATAGTATCTCGAGGTATTAGTAAGATCAATGACTAACGTAATCTTTCTCCCGACTTTATTGGCATGATGCAAGGTATCAACTGGCGTATACCTCTCGTCCTCTCGAATTTGAGATGCATAATCACCGCTTAAAGGGGTTTTTGATGCAATAAAAAAACCAAGTGGAGCTCCTTGCCGAGGACATCCGCACCATCCACTTGGAGGCTTATACACTTCAATACTTTTTTCTGACCCAACATCTTTTTTAGCAATATAGGTAGCAGGACGTTTTGACTGATGCAAGCCTAACTGCTTCATCTGTTTGATTCTAAGTGCCCTTTCATCTCGTATCTCGTTCATCTGAAGACACCCTCTTTTACACTTCAAAGAGATTTCCAAATTTTCTCAAAAAAGTTTGCATTGCAACACGCGTCTATGCTGCATGGTTCTTCAGTTTTTCCTTTTTTCGAGCATTTCGGATTGAAGATTGTCAGATTGCACTAACTTGGATCTGGGTAGAGGAGGGATTTATGGTAACAAGGAGCCAAAAAAATCTACACAAACTGAAACGGGTCTTTGTTTCTACTCCCAAATCTTCGTCGGCTTCGTAGTTCCTTCCCTTTTCTAAAAGCAAGAATCCGACGACACTCTGAGGTAATCAGCGGCCATTTTTATTACTCGATGACACGATTGTGCCAGTATGCACGCAGTGTGTCTTCTTCAATGCTTGAAAGTCTTCCGCTTGTACAAGCAAGGATTTACTGCGGCACTTTTCTTTGCCTTGTTTTGAATTGCGGTGAGTTTAGGGTTTTTGGTTCTCAAAAGACAAGGTGGGTGAACAAAGTACAGAGGTGGCGGGCGGGTTTTCATCTCCTCGAATTGAAGTCACTGCGGTTGCAGCATGCAGGCAAGTATTCCACTAATGTTGAAGTTTCCGATTTACGAGTGGTAGTACCGAATAACGATCCGTATTCCTATTGATTCCTGTTGGTTCTAACTGATCCAAGTATTATTTAAAGAAAAAGCTGATGAGATTTACTTTCCCAGTAGAAAAAATGTAACTGAAAAAAATGCTAAAAAATTTATTTTAGTCCATCTGCGTCCAGATGTTCATCGGTTCGGTTATATCGTCTGGGTAATCGTTCATCAGTGCAAATTTTAAGCACTCATGCTGCTCGTACATGCGAGCGAAGCGAACGGCGTGTCCGTTCACTGGAGCGTGGTGTTCGTGTAAAAATTGTAACAGTCGACATGACCGTTTCTTGAGGCGTTGACGGCGGAGTGAACAAAATAGGAGCATCGTTTTAAAAACACACCTACCTCCTCAAGTTGTAATAAAAAGACCCATGCTTTTTGAGCTACCAATTATACTCGAACAGATACTCTGTAGAGGGACGAACTCATTGCCCTTTTCTGACTTCTTAACTTTTGCAATTTCATAGAGGTGTTTGAGAGAGATAGTTCCACTTCGTGCATGCCCAGGCTTCGAACTGCCAGAACTTATTCCTGCAGCTTTCAAGAGTAGGAAGCTCGCAGGAGGTGATGAAAAACTCCACTCAAAGCTCTTGTCCGTAAAAGCAGTAAGCTTAACTGGAACTGGGACGTTCTGCTTTATTTCCGCCGTCCTTGCATTGAATTCCTTGCAAAAAGAAAGTATATTTAGGCCATGTCCACCCAAAGCTGGTCCAACAGGTGGAGATGGTTTTGCACAACCAGCTTCGATAACCAAGGATATAGTTGCAAGAACTTTACGTGACATAAATATTGACAGCTTGCCAACAATTGTTGCCGAAAATAACTTTGAAGGAAGCTGTGACGCTCAAGAGCGTCCAAGAAACTGGCAAAATGTACCTCCAAGATGCTTGGACTCTATTTATTTTCCGGAGCAAAAACTGTAATTGTTTAATTTAACTCGGACAAGTACTTCTCAGCCAGGAGGAGCAACACGGACTTTAGTGGTCTGGAGTAGTACTGTTTGTTTTCAAATATTATGAATTTTAAAGCTGCGGGTATACCAGCTTTTCTCACACCTGCTATGAGTCATTTAAACAGCTTTTTATGATTGGAAACAAAGCACGTGGAGCGTGAGTGGAGCTTAATCCGCTGAAACCTAAATTTTTGTTTCCGGGATTTTTATTTTTTTACTTGTCGCTTGTACTACGAGTACTCAATTCTTATGAGCTTCTTTTTCCGGCTTTCTTTTCTGGAGTCGCCGTGGACCGAGGAACCACCAAACAGCCAAACTCAAACTCAAAATTCTCAGAAGCCAAAACTACAAAATAGATTACTAAAGTCGGTGGCGATCAACAAATTCGTCACTTCACAAAACCTTTACGAACCTTGCGCTACTTTTTGTCCAGCACTTCTTGGATTTTCTATACGTGAATTAATCTTGAAAATAGATATGATATCTGCTATTGCGCACTCACCGGTGGTTCATTCCAGTTTAACATCGCGCCTTTCTCGCGCAGAGTTGCACGCGAAATCTAGGCGTGTTTCGAACTACTCTCCCGGCAATGTCTCTGTGCGATGCTCTTTGCAGGAAATTTCGACAAGTAAGTTATTCCAGTTTGATTTTTGTCCGATCTCTTTCCACCTGAGCGTCGCGCGCCTGAGAATACCGAAGAAACCGGAGTAGTTTGGATAAACTTCGGAATTTCTTGCCTCTTCTCTACTCAGCAGCCCTTCGAAAGTATTTAGCCAAATCTTATTTAAATTTCCTGTACAGTTCAAAGTGATGAATCCGTAGCATCTGCTCTCACCACCGCTTCGCATTATCATTCAGAGGTACAGTTCGTTATTTTGGTCTTTAAGTTACTTTTCTAAGCTGGAAACATCAGCAAATTATGCAATTTGCAGGAGCTCCTACACCAATCATGTATGTCAGTTTTCTTGCTCTCTCATTGGCATTCACTATCGGCACTGTAAGTTACTTTGATATAGCATATTTTAGAAGAGTTACGAATTTCTCACAGTATATAACATTGAACAAAATTAAACTCATTTAACGGACGGACGCATCTTTTATATTTGTAATTAAAAAGTTAGTGCTGGAATATTTTCCTCTTCACAAATATGAATCATTGATACTCTTCACACCCATTGCGAAGTCCATAACTAGATGGACTCATATCATTTGTTCGTTGGAAATGCATTAATGTATGCTGATTGAGGTGGAAGTAAAAAATAGCAGCGTATTCTTTTTGTATGCGAACCAAGAAAAGTGTACAGTTCTACTGGATTATCTATTGGCTCTTGTATATTGATGTGGTAGAAATCCGCATCGTATTTGACATACGACAGGATCAAATTTGTACTATCTAGTGCTTAAAATGAAAACAGACGAACTCGATATCGTGTTACATTCGTTAAACATACACTCATACTTCTTTTACTTTCGCAAGAGTGCGAGCAATGTACGCCAGGAAGTAGAATTTGAAGAGTCTCTGTGTGCGACATTAGTACTTCTGTGCATGTGTGTAATAATCTTAACCAGTTCTACGATGAGCAGAATTATAGCATTAGAATGAATCGAACATGCGCAGGAAACTGATGTGGTATTTTGTGAAGTTTTACTGGAGGAAGTAAGATCTATCTACAGAACAGAACATAATTATACTTTGCATTAAAAAAGCCAACTACTCAATCATGCACGTATTACAGCGAAAGACCACTGTCATCATCCTTGCCACCAGCGATAATTTCTCCATCTTGCTTACCAGCCGTAAAATATAACGCGAAAATGGCGAGTGGTACCGTGCCCAATACTATGCCAAGAGCACCGTCATTAATACCGAGCGGGAGCCCAGTTCCATCTCCGTTGAGTCGATCATCAACCTGCGTGTCGAAAAAAGTTAATTTAAATTGCATCGTAAATGATAATTTAGCGTACAATGGCAAGGGCCGGGTAGGCTGAAGTCAAGACGGAAGTGGAAACTGCCAATGCAAGCTTCTCGGCTCTGTTAAGAAAGTTCGTCTTCGAGTTGTCGGAAACAATAGTTTTGGGACCTAGCAAATCATCCAAAATGTTAATGCGAAATATGAAATTATAAACAAATGAGAACATACCATGCGCCACATTGGAAGTTCGGTTCGTAGTGTCTAGAAATAAGCGGAATTAGTTCAAATTCATATATTGAAGGATTAACAAAGAGAAGCAAAACGAAGCAAGCGATTTCTAAGCTTCGGGAACAACTGCGAACGAAAACTTACTGGAACGAGTGGAAATCTTGGAAGAGATAATAACGGATGAAACGATAGTTGACATTTTGAATATGAGAGAGTAATATTATATGAAGAAACTGTGTGTTTTGCTTCTTATTTTACGCCTACCCTTGGTTGCGTATCCCAAGGTCTCTTTTTTCTTTTCTCCCACAAAAAAAACAAAAACAAGATTTTTTCACAAATCGATCTATGTGATCACAATTTTTTGCTGATATGGGAAAAATCCGAAATCCGAAAGTCCCTCTCCCCCTCTTTCATCTTTTACCCCCTATACGAAATTAAACAGAAAAACAAATATTGAGGAGACAGATATCGAGCAATCGAGGAAATACTATAACTTCGAAGTTCCTCTTCTGATCTATAGTTCGACCGACCTTCGTCACATAGTCACAGTTCCAAGGCGAATTTGCAAGCTAAATATGCACGGATTATTGTCCTCTAAAATGATTGCCGTCACTCCTGCGAACATTACGGTGAGTTTTTCAAGTCGCGACAAAGCTTTTCTTCTCGATTTTCGTCAAAACACGGGGAAGCGCAACACTCAGAAATACTGAACAAAAAATTTATTCAATAGAGCACTGAGCTTCGCTCAAAGAAACAATATGCCGTCGCATTCAGAAAAGGAAATCTCAGGTATCCACTTTGAATATTACTTCGAGCATCTGCGCTAACGAAATTCGCTTATATCAGATATTTGACGCGAGAGAACCGCGTGAAATTTTATGCATCTGCAGGTGAGAAGGCGCAAGTTATTAAGCCGATCAACGGGGATCCCTTCATTGGAATGCTTGAAACGCCGGTCACCTCGGCTCCGATTGTATCAAATTTTCTTTCAAATCTCCCCGCCTATCGTACTGGAGTATCTCCTCTTCTTCGGGGGGTTGAGGTTGGCCTGGCTCACGGTTTTTTTGTGGCTGGTCCCTTCATCAAACTTGGTCCACTTCGTATGACTGACGCTGCTGAAGTTGCTGGGTGCCTTTCTGGTGCCGGTCTTGTGCTCATCCTGACTGCCTGCCTGAGTATATATGGTGCTACCGCTTTTCAACGAGATGATATTGTTGGTGTGAAAACTCTCAGTGGTCGTTCCGTGACACGTGACCCGTTACAAAGTTCGGAAGGTTGGGCTTCTTTCACCTCTGGTTGGTTAGTTGGAGGTTTGTCGGGTGTTGCGTGGTGTTACATTCTCACTCAAGTACTTCCCTATTATTCTTAAAGTTTAAATCCTGAGCTTAACGCAACAATAAAAAACACAAAGCTTTGTACTATATCTATTTACAGCACGGATCTATCCTAAATCACTATCTGGGTTCTTATACTCACGACATTCAAAATAAGGTCAATCCCGCGACAGTGCATTTACAAGCTTTGTGCCTTGCCTTCATACCATCTAATCGAACCTAACCAAAATTCCAAAGATTATTTTCTTGATGCAATCGCTCTGTCATGCAAATTCAAAGCATAACTCTTATTTTGAATATTGTGTGACTGCACTTCATCACGAGCCTTGTTCAGTTTGCAAGCGAGATACGCGGACTTTTAACCTTGGTGTAGTGCCTTGACGTGCATTAGACTTGCCTGAAGTGGAAATAAGGTGAACTTTTTGATCTAACTCGTCCCTTTCTAATTTTCTTGTCGAGTCCTCTCTTTCTTTCATTCGCTTATCATAGAGTCTATTTGATCTGTGCTCACGGATTTTTTCTAAACTTTGCAATACTTTCAAGGTAGAGTTGACTGTGACCCTATCATATTTCATTATTCGATTCCTTCGACTTTCAAACTGAAAAACTTTATCTGCACTTAGATCTTTTCCCCTCAATACACGGTAGGCTTTCGTCCATTTAACCTTGCGTGGATTGCGTTTCATTTTAAAGTTCCTGTGGCACTTGGAACGACAGAAACGAAATAACTTAGAGTCATTGCGGACAAAGCATATTCCGTGACCTGGATAGATCGTTGAGCTACAAAACCAGCACTTTTCTAATCTCATTCGAGACTGTCGTTCTGTTACAGCAAGAAAATTCGATTATCCCGAGTCTTCAGGAGGAGTCGTCACCGTTATTTTACTTGTGTCGATACAGATTGAACTTCTCTAAGTACTCCAGACTGGAAAAATTGCAGCAATTCTTTTTATTCTGGGGACTGGCCGAACTACGCAACTACCGTACTACCCTGATCCGAACTGGAACGAATGGTTAAGATCGTAATTCTTCTTCGTCTTCTTCTTATGCGCTACTTCTATGGTTGGTTCACCTTAGTATTAGTATTTTCCGCTGCTGCTTGATTATGGGTACAAGCTTAAGGCGTTGTTGTTGGCCACTCACGGTCTCGCAGGTCAAAATGAAACCTACCCTAAATTAAAATAAATATCCCTTGGTTCGAGGATTCTTTCTCGCGCATCGAAACTTTCGTTAAAACATACCTGTGGCGATATTTCAGTTCTATACTATTTATGAAGCAACGAAGTGCTACGTAAGGAGTTCAGCAGTTCACCTTATTCGACACTGGAGTATAAATAATATGAGTATTCATGCCATAAGTTCACGTGTAAGATGGCGAGCAAATATCAGCCCCGTACATCGGGATAGACATATCCCGCGTGGAGAAACAGTCAATAGCGTGAAAGTAGTAGATATGGATTATAATT
>Ga0257106_1000276_pt1 | contig 32116 bp, 23 predicted proteins | sample LP_taG_3_FD_190177 | JGI IMG/M metagenome (GOLD analysis project Ga0257106, IMG submission 190177) | Marine microbial communities from Northeast Subartic Pacific Ocean, Canada - LP_J_2011_P26_10m | ecosystem: Environmental > Aquatic > Marine > Oceanic | place: Canada: Northeast Subartic Pacific...
GTGGCCTCTCGGTGCGCGGTCCTCGACACCTTTTTTCCCCCTTATCGCGCGTCGCGAGGAGCTGGTCCCGGCCTACCCCCCCCGCGCGCGTTTTTTAAGGAGCCGGCGGTAGCGGCTCCCGCTTCGCCCGCCAATTAATTGCGACACCTGGCGGCGCCTTCCGTGTCTCCTCCTCTCGCCATGCTCAAGCGCAAGCTCAAGCAGTGGCTCGCGGTCAACGAACCCGGGGCTCTCCCGGTGAAGACCGAGCCGCCCGGGTCTCCGCCCACGTGCGTCACCCCGCCGCTTCCCCGGTCCCCGTCCACCTCCGACGTCAACAAGTACCCGAGCCTCAAGAAGAAGATCCTCGGGCCCAAGATGGTGGACGCCGACCACCCGCACGCGGAGTCCCCGACGACCTCTTCCAAGGAGAACGCGAGTACCCTCGGGAACAAATACAGCAGCAACTACGCGTCCACCTCCGACCTCGCCGCCGCGGCCGCCTTCGCGACGGGCCTCCAGCCGTCCAAGCGGAGGCGGGAATTCGACGAACCGTTTCGGCCGTCGTCGCCGCTCAGCGTCAAGAAGGAGCGTTCCGACGACGGCGGCAGCGACCGGGCCAAGTCCCCGAAGCCCAACAAACCGAAGCAGAAGCCCAAGCCCCGGACCCCCAAGCCCGCGAGCCACAATACACCCGCGAGCCCACGGCAGGCAAAGCGTGTCACCAATCTGGATGCCGAGACGGAATCCGAGCCCAAGGAGCCCAAGGAGGAGACGGATGAGGAGATTGCGCGTCGACTCCACGCCGAGTTCAACTGCGCCCCCATGCGAACGAGCCGTTCGCGACGGACGATGGACCTCGAGGACCGGCGCGACGGGGGAACCCCGGAGGACCCGGTGCACGACAACGACCCCGGGATTTTACCCTCGTGCTGAGCCATGTACGCGCAGTCTCGAACGAAGGCTGTGCCGTACGGGTTCATCTGCGGATTCCCCGTCCAGGGCGTGAGCTCCGAGCTCTACGGTTTCTACGAGGGTCAGGGCGGCAAGGGTGGGAGGCAAGGTGAGGCTGTGGTGGCGGCGATGAAGCAGTGGGGCGAGGGCGAGGCGGGCACCGCGGGTGGCACCGAGCTCGGATTTCCGGTTTGCAAGCGGGGGTACCGACCTTTCGCGGAGGACGGGAGCCGACGCTACGGCTGCCTCAAGCACCACGAGCTGCGCCTCGAGAACATGCGCCAGCCCCCGCCCAAGGGTGCCAAGCGCTCCGAGGATGGGCTCTACCATCGCCCGGGCTGGGAGAAGTTCGACCAGTGGACCTTTGGCGAGAAGAACGTGGTGAGCGAGTCCTCTTCCTTTTTATCGCTGGACTCCGCGGAGGAGGGCGACGTGGGCAAGGTTGCCGTGGACTCGCCCGCGAAGGCGAAGGCTGCCAATTAAGTCGAAACGGCGACGACGATTTGACCTGTTCCACAGCGGGGAACACGGAGTTTGGTCGCGAAGGACACCATCCATGACGCCGCGCGCGCACAAGCGAGTCGGAATCCGGCCGCACCGCGCGGGGCTGAAACGCGTGTCCTCATCCGCGACCACATCCATCCATCGTTCCCGCTGGAACACACACGCAAAGAGACGAGCGACCTGGGCAGCGAAGCAGCGCCAAGTCCTCGCTTTTATTATGTAGAATTAGAAACGAACCGGCGCGAACGGGTGTATATTTGATCAAGCTTAAGTTATCAATGCCGCGACTCCCCGTTTGATTATTAAAGTCTGCGGCGCGAGCTACCCTATTTCTTGGCTTTCGCTTTCTTCTCCTTCGCGGGAGTCTTCTCCTTCTTCTCCTTCTTTCCCGCCTTGGCGCCCTTCGTCTCCTTCGCCTGCTTCTCCGCCTCGAGCTCAGCCTTGAGCTCCTCCAACATCCTCGCTCGGGCGTTCTTCTTCTTACCCGCGGGCTTCTTCTCCTCAACCTCGTCATCCACGCCCACGCCCACGCCGTAGCCGTCGCCGCCAGCCTCGCCCTCGTCCTCGTCCTCGCTGCCGCTCACGGCCTCGAACCCCTCCTCGGAATCGGATCCGCCGCCGCCCTTGCCGAAGCCGTTCGCGGCGGCGGCGTCGTCGCCACCCGCGGGTCCGAGCTTGTTGGACAGCTTCTTGATCTTGGCGACGAAGAAGCCGTCCATGTTGTGCACGTGGGGGTAGAACCGCCGGGACTTCTCCACGCTGGGGTGGAAGTTCTTGCCGCGGTACGAGGTGAACCCGGTTCGGCCAAACTCGAGGCCGGTGGGAACGAGCTTCACGTCGCGCTTTTTGAGGATGTAATCGAGCACCATCTCGTTCTCCTCGACGGTGATGGAGCAGGTGGAGTAGACGACGTACCCGCCCGTCTTGGAGTTGGCGTCGCAACAGTCGATGGCGGCGACGAGCAGCTCCTTCTGAAGGTGCGCGCACTTGTTGATGTCAGCCTCGCTCTTGCTCACCTTGACGGAGCTGTCCTTGGCGATGACGCCGGTGCCCGAGCACGGCGCGTCCAGTAAGACCCTGTCCACGTGCCCCAGCACCTTCGGCAGCTGCCTACCGTCGTAGTTGCACACCGTCGCGTTGGTGCATCCCATGCGCTGCAGGTTAGCGACGAGCGAGGAGAGTCGCTTCTTCTGAAACTCGTTGGCGAAGATCATCCCCGTGTTTCGCATCAACGCGGCCAGGTAGGTTGTTTTACCTCCGGGCGCGGCGGCGACGTCGAGGACGCGCTCGCCGTCCTGGGGCGCGAGCGCCATGCACGGCAGGAACGACGACGCGGACTGGAGCATGTAGTGGCCGGCCATGTACTCCGGCGTCGCACCGATCGGGACCCGGCTGTCGTACACCAGGAGGCCAACCTTGGACCACTTGCCGATGGGATCCAGGTTCACGCCGCGGTTGATCAGCGACGCGGCGAGCTCGCGGCGGCGGCACTTCAGCGTGTTCGTGCGTAGCGTCACGGGCCTCTGCGTCTCGTTCGCCTCCAGGAGCTCCATGGTCTCCGCGACGGAGAACGTGTCCAGGAAGTATTGAACCAAAAACGTGTTGTAGCCGTAGTACGTGGCGAGGTCCGCGACGAGCCTCTCGACGTACTCTCCGCGGCTGCGCCCGGGCTCGCGCCTGGACTTGAAGTCCTGGAGCACCCTGACTATCTCCTGGATCCTGCCCTGGACGTGCTGAAGGTCCGGGGGAGCGTCCGGGTCATCCTCCGAATCCTCCAGTTCGTACACGTCCTCATCCTCGATGTTGAGCACCTGCTCCGCGGCGGCGTCCTCCGCCTCGCGCTGTCGTCTCGCGTCCTCCTTCCTCGCCTTCTTCTCGATGGGCAGGAGCGTCTCCTCCTCGGACTCCGATTCGGACCCCGATGCCTCGCCGGAGAAGTCCTGCTCGTCGGCGTCGTCGCCGTCCTCGTCCGAGTCGCCATCCAGGTCGGCAAACTCGTCCTCGTCGTCGTCCTCGTCGTCGTCCTCGTCGCTGAACAGCTCCTTCGCATGTTTCGGGGACTTGGTTTCGATACCGTCGAGGGAGTCGTCGTCCTCCTCGGAATCCTCGTCCTCGGAGTCGTCCTCCTCGGAGTCCTCGGAATCATCCTCCTCCATCTCGACGTCGAGCGGCTCGTCGCCGGACAGATCCTCCTCGCCGTCCGAGTCGTCCCCTAGGTCCGCGAACTCGTCCTCGGACTCGGGCTCGGGCTGCTTCTTGGCCTTTTTCTTGAAGCCCCCGAATTCATCCCCGCCCGGCGCGGCCTTCTTGCCCTTCTTCGTCGAGGCGGACGGGGCGGCGGGCGATCGCTTGGCCTTCTTCTCCGTCGACTTTTTGCCATTGGCGTTGGCGGCGGCGGCGGCGGCCATCCCTCGGGTGGTTCGCCTCTTGGGAGGCGACGGGGTGGTCGCTGGGGGCGCGGCGCGCTTTCCCTTGGGCGGCATGGTTGTCCTCGACTGCGCCGTGAAGCCACAAACGCGCGGGGATGGGTGCTCGCTCGACTGCGCGTCGGCGGGACTGCGCCGGAGGGAACCCCCAGAGCGCATCGCTTTCACTTTTGCAGAGACTCTCGCGGCTGTTTTTTGGCTCGAGAAATGCCGATCAAAACGTCGATCGAAGTATGTTTTGAAAGCGATAAATTGATCGTGCCACGCTTTGGAATTTGATCGGAGGCGAAAATCGGAGCCAACCCAAATCGAGACGTGCTTGTGAAAAAATAGACGACAGGTTTTACAGCAGTGATAAGATGATGGCATTTCCATTGTCGTCATCGGAGTCGTGTCGGCCAATCAAAACGCGGGAATTCACTTTCGAAAAAAAATCTTAGAAACCGAGCCAAATAACTCGCGAAAGTCGAGTTAACTTTCGAAAAAAAATCGAGTCTCCAACGGTGCGCTGATTTTTTTAAGCATGCTCATGCCAAAAGAGATTAACCGAAACGACATAGTCAAAATATTATTGTATCACCTTGTTTCCATCTCTGAATTGATTTAGACTACCGACGTCGGGATGTTGAAAATTTTGTCAACTGTATTGACCTTTCTGTTGAACCGCGGCGGCGTGGCGGCATAACCACCCGCAGGCTCCGCATCTCCGCGCGACCGAGTCGTCGTTCATCATCATGGCCACCATGACCGTCCCCCCTGAGCAGTACATCGCGTCGCTCCCCTCCATCGTGGACCGCACGTCCAAGCAGGAAGGGGCCACGAAGCTCGCCAACCCCAATTTCATCGCGATCAAATACAACGCGGAGCTCGAGGACGCGAGCTGCTGCTTCAAGTGCAGCGCGTGCGTCGGCTGCCTGCCCTACACCCACTGCGTATTAGCACCCGCGTGCTCGTACTTCGACAAGGAGCGCTCCTACCTTTACCTCCGCGAGGGCTCCCTCGAATCCAACACCGCGCTGGATAACTTCTGCAAGCCCATCTGCTGCTGCTGCAGTTTTGACGACAACGTCAACGTGAACTATTTCGACAGGGAACCGTACGCCATCAAGGGCTGCTGCTGCCCGACCGTGCCCAAGCTGGAGATCTTGGACCCCGGCTACATGATCTGCTGCATGAAGTTCGACTGCGAGTGCATCTGCGGCCCCAAGCAGGTGGTCATCATGCCCTTCGAGAGCTGCTGCATGGGTTTGTGCTCCAACAGGACCAACTGCTGCCACAACACCTGCGGCCTCTGGGGTCCGCCGAACGGCAACCCCATCATCTTCAACTCCTTCTACCCGCAGCCCAAGAACGCCGAGCCCTTCGTCGCCCAGGCCAAGCAGATCATCCCCGTCTCGCAGAGGATGGAGGGCCACAGCTCGTAAGCGCGCCGCGCGTAGAACGTCAACAAAGTCGCGCGCGAACCGACGCGATCGAATCGCATCGCGCTTTTGAGTGTACCCAGTACGTGTTAATAACCGACCACGCGTGGTCAGGACTATGATATATATAATATGACTTCTCCGGTTGACATCATCACATCTGGTTGAGGAGTTCGCGCTTCTTCGCGTCGTACTCGCCCGCGTCGATGGCGCCCATGTCCAGCAGTCCCTTGAGGTCCGCGATCTTCTCCGCCGGTGACTTCTCCGCCGCCGCCGCCGACATCTGCGGGATCGCCGTCCCACCCGGCGAGATCATCGTCACGTTCGCATCCCCGCCCGCGCTCGTGCCCGTGTACTTGGCCTTGGCGTCCTGTATCAACGCTCGTGCCTCGTCCGGGTTGTCGACGTACATTCGTAGCGTCGACGGCGCCGACCGTTTGCCGCCTCCGTAGTTGGCCACCGGGGAGCCGTAGGGCACGCCGAGGTTCAGGCTTCCCACCGCGCAGCAGCACGATAACAGGCCCGACGAGGCGTTGTTCACCACCAGGCTCTGCACCTGGTTCAAACCCACCGTCCCCCAGTCGGTGCCGGTCCTGTAGCACTGCCCGCACGGGCCGAACGAGGCATCGATCATGACGTGCACGTTCCTATCGGTCAGCACGTACGTGGTGCCCTCCGCGACGCCTTTCGCGGCGACGTAGCCGAGCAGACATATCGGGGAGAGGATGCAGAGGTGCGGCCAGAAGCACGGGAGGAGGAGCGGGACGGGGAAGTTGGAGCACGCCGCTGGTCCCCGAGAATCCTTCGGCACTCTCCAGACAGTCAGGATGGTTTCGTTCGGGTCGCATCGCTCGGCCGCTTTGTAGAGATCATCCTGCGTGGCCTCGCTGAGGAGCTTGGCGCGACTGTGGTACGCCATCTTGGACATGGTGACTGAACGCCGGGGGGAGCCGTCAAGGAGCCCCCGTGCTATGTGCAGCGGCGTTGAATTACTTACAATAGGTCACGCACGCCCGTTTTTGCTCGCTGGAGTCCGGCGCTTTTTCAAATAACCGAACAGTCTGTCGCCTTTCCTCCGCCGCGGTCACAACCCGGAGCGCCACACCCGGTGTCCACGAGAGAGCATCGTTCTTCTCGCACATACCGAACGCATCCCGGCTTTCGCTGACACCGCCAACCCACGCCAACCCACGCCATGACGTACGACGGCAACATCAAGAACCAAGAGCTACTCTCCCTGCGCGAGTACGTCACCCATGACTCCGGCTCGCTGAACAAGGCGGACAGCACCGTGCAGCTCATGGTGACCCACAGCAACCTCAAGGCGAGGTTCATGGAGATCCGCTTCGACCGATACGTGAGTGATTCCCACGCCGATCGTGCCCCCTCGCGTCGTCGCGCCTCGATCCCGATCTGCCTTTTGCCGACCCTCAGATCTCGCGTGCCGACCCGACGTTGACCCGTCCCCGTCCCCTCTTTCCGCTCCTTTCCCGCGACAGATGACCATCCTCCGCGTCAAGGAGAAGCTCATGACCCACGTCGGCAGCAACGTGAGCACCATGCGCCTGGTGCTGAAGGACTGGGACGGCACCACCGTCTCCGAGCTGGGCGACGACACCAAGATGCTCGGCTACTACTCGCCCGAGGACGGGTGGACCATCCACATCAACGACATCGACACCAACTCCATGTCCGCCAACGGCTGGCTCGAGGACGTCAGCAAGGTGGACAAGTACATCATGTCCGACCAGGACTACGACACGAGGGAGGGCACCTACCGCGAGTGGAAGAAGGCGCAACTCGCCAAGGACCCGACGTGGTGCCTGGAGAAGGCCATGGCTGAGAAGCGCGGCGAGGTCTGGGTCCCGCCCGCGGGGCCCGTCGAGGACGACGAGCACCAGGCGGCGGAGGCCGGCGTGATCACGGTGGGCATGCGCGCGGAGATCAACCCCGGGAGTAAGCGCGGCGAGGTCAAGTTCGTGGGCAAGTGCGAGACGCTGCCCAAGGGTTGGTGGATCGGCATCCAGTTCGACGAACCCGTGGGCAAAAACGACGGCACCGCCAAGGGGAAGAGGTACTTCGAGTGCCCCGACGGCTACGGGTCCTTTCAGCGCCCGGTCAACGTGCAGGTCGGGGACTTTCCCCCAGTCGACGACTTCGACTTCTCCGACGACGAGATCTAAACGCGCGGCGGTTCTCTCACTTTGTATTAAAATCCGCTACTTTTGAGTACGCGCCATTCACCATCACGCGTCGTCGAGCGACCACTCGAGCGGCGCGCATTCGTCGCATTCTCTCAGCACGGCATCTATCCCACCCGGCGTCGGCGCGTCCGCCGTGCGCGCCGCCCCCGCCACGCCGCGGAAATCATCCGCCACGTCGATGACCAGCTCCCGACCCAGCGCCGACTCTGACTCCTCTAAAGCGAGCCCGCACCGCGCCGACAGCGCGCCCCTGGCCAACTCCACGCTCGCTCGCATCTTCGCGTGCATCCCCGTCGCCTCGTCGACACTCGTCGGGACATCGGGCGGCGGGTCCACGAGGGTCAACACGCGAAGCGCGGGGCACGGAGAAACGCACGCCACCAAATCGTCCGCGACGTGCGCCGCGTCAACGACGAAGGGCTCGCCACCCTCCGAGTCGCCGTCGCTCCCGACTCTCATCGCCGCGCTCAGCGCCTCGAGCCGCGGTAACTCGCCCGCGCCGGACACCATCAGCATCAGCGCGGTTGTCGTGATCGGCACCTGGAAGCAGAGGGTCGTGATCGACGGCGCGCTTCGAGCCAACGCGTGGGACCAAACCTCCGCCGTCTCGTCGTCGCCTGAACCGGCGCCGCAGCTCGCGGGTATAGCCAAAAAAACGAGACCGACGCACCTGCGCACGATCGCCGCGAGCGCACCACCGGGCACGTTCGAGCCGGCACCCGCACGACGCGAGCTGAACGACCCCAAGGTCAGCGCACGAAGCGCGGGCATGTCAGCCCCGTCACCGTCCACCTCGCCGTCGCCCGATTCGCTCGACGCCGTCAACGCCAAATCCGTCAGCGCGTCGCAATCAGTCGCCGCCAACGCGTTCAACCGTTCAACGCGTCGCAACCGAAGCGCGCGCAGACCGGCACACCGCGCTAACCTCAGCTCGGTGAGCTCCGGTACCGCCGCGTCGACACCCGCGCCGCCCCAGTCCGAACCCGTCAGCCCACTCGAGTCGCCGTCCGTCACCTCCAGCGACTCGAGCCTCGAACACGAGCGAAAAACGACGCGAACGCCCGCGTCGGTCATCTCAGCCGCCGCGCCCACGGAGAGCCGCGTGAGCCCGGGCGCGAACACGCCGGTGTTGTGCACCGCCCTCGGTATCCCGCTGCACTGACCCCGGGTCACGATCGCGACGCAGTCCTCGCGATCGAGCGTCACCGTGACGACGCCGCGCGCAGCCGGGACGCGAGCCGTCGGATCGGGTCGCATGGCGCCGGGCTCCGTCCAGAGGCATCGCAGGCGGAGCTGCGCGCGCGCCGCGAACTGCACGGTCGCGGGCGAGATGGCGCAGGGGAGTTCGTGATCATCGTCGCGCGTCGTCGGCGGGCAGAGCACCAGGCGTTGGAGTCTTCCAGGCCGGTGACGCGTGAGGATCTCAATCAGCGTCGCGTCGGCGTCGGCGCCCGCGCGTCTCCACAGCGCGGATTCGGGTCCGAACGCGAGCTGCGGCACCCTCCTCGCGTCCGCACGGAGCGCTCGGTTGACGGACGCCAACCGCGCGGCGACGTCCGCGTGCGCGTGCGCGAGAACCACGCCCAGTGCGCGCCGTTCGAGGCTCCTATCGTTCAACCCCGCCGTTCGCGTGTCCTCGAAGAACTTGCGCTTCGTCTCGGCCCCCCGGGGTCCATCCTCGACCGCGGGCAGCGGAACTGTCATGACGATATCGACCCCGGCTCTCACGCGCCGCGCTCACCCCCGTCGCGCCCTTCCTCCGACCCGCCCCCTTCCTCCGACCCGCCCCCTCCCAGCGATGTTGGAAGCCTGAACGTCCAGTCCGCGACGCCGGACTTGGCGATGGAGGAGGACTTGTACTCGTCCGTGGAGGTGACGTACCAGACGTGCACCTGCAGCGCACCCGCCCAAGCGAGAAGTCCGGTGGCGAGGAGCGAACGCCGGTCCATGCGGAGGGCGACACGAACGTTGTTGTGTCCCACCAGCAGCGAGAGGTCAACGGTACTCGCTTAATAATCGCATCTCGGCCAAAACGTACGTGTGCCAGTTATAAATCGCGCGCGAAATAATAAACGACGTATGATGGCTAGTCATGATGAGCACAATTTGGCCCATAACCAACCAATTGCGCGGGAAGAGTGACGCGACACAGTGGGCAATGGAATATTTCAAAAAAGAATATTTTATATTTTGACGGAGGAGATGATCCCTGAAGGTATTATTCCTGGAAAATGGAATCAATTTCCGAATATACTTCTCAGAAACGTGACTGTGTTTTCGGTCAGAGAGCCCATGACCAGGATTAATAACCCCTGAAGTCTGGTCGTAACGCAGAAGGAATAATAAGCGTTTTGATGATGATCTCGAGGTTGAAAGAGCACATTGGCCGCCTGCATCAGCCACTCCACCGCGCGCCACTACTGCGCCCGAATCAAGTCAATTCAGCGAAATGTCTGAAATCATGATGCGCCATCTACTCGGCTCCGATGAGAAGCTCGAGCACGACCCTGGGGCCGAGGGCCCCTCTGGCGAGGGCGACGCCTGCCTCGTGATGATGTTCCTCGTCATCTCGGCTGCCATCGGCATCCTCGTCTTCGGTGAGCACTCCGCCCCTCTCTCGTCAACCCGACGCCTCCTTGCGTGCGCAAATACCTGATCTGTCATTCTCCTCTTCATTCTGCAGAGAAATTCTTCCGCCCTCCCTCCGAGGAGAAGTCCACCGACGACTTCATCGAGGAGCAGAAGGCCAAGGCCACCGAGGAGGGTGTCGAATCCGTCACCGACGGCATGACCCCCGAGGAGCAGCGCGACGCCGCCAGCCAGGCGAAGTGGCTCCAGCCCTCCAACGACGACCCCAGACTGAAGGCTGGTCTTACCCTTGCCGTCTTCTTCTGCATCTGGGTGTTCCTCCTCACCCTCTCCATCATGGGCACCGGCTTCAAGCTCCTCGGAGGCAAGTCCTCTGCCAAGATGTTCGACGTCGCCGACAACCCGATCTCCGCCCTCCTGATTGGTGTGCTCGCCACCGTGCTTGTGCAGTCCTCCTCGACCTCCACCTCCATCATCATCTCCATGGTAGGCGCCGATGAGCTCTCCGCCAACATCGCCATCTTCATGATCATGGGCGCCAACATCGGCACCTCGGTCACCAACACCATCGTCGCTATGGGACACTTCAACAACCCCGACGACCTCCGCCGCGGTTTCGCCGCCGCCACCGTGCACGACTGCTTCAATATGCTCAACGTCGCCGTGTTCCTTCCCCTCAACTGGATCTACCCCTTCCTCGAGAAGATGACCTACGAGATGGCCAAGGATCAGGAACCCTGCGACGGCGATAAGTGCGAGAAGACCGAGTTCCTCAAGCCCTACATCTCCCCTTACTCCAAGGGCGTCGCCAACTACAACAAGGATGTCGCCAAGGCCATCACGCAGAACTATTGCGCGGGCAAGTGCGACACTAGTATTTCATCCAGCGGCATGAAGCTTGTCTCCAAGGAGGTCTGCGTCGAGGATGCCAACGGCAACTTTGACTGCTCGGGCGTCCACGCCAACTACGAGTCCAACTGGATGAGCAAGGGCTACCTCTACAAGAAGCGCGCGCCCGGCTACATCGTCGGCACCGCCTCCGGCAGCCTCGCCGAGTTCCACTACGACAAGCCCGCCACCGGCTGCTCCGATCCCGTCGACTTCTTCGCTGATGATGAATATGCCAGCACCGTCGCGGGCAGCCTCACCACCGGCACATGCTACAAGGTGTGCGCAAAGGTCAAGAAGGATTGCGAAAAGCGCCTCCTCAAGGGTGGCCTCACCCTCGACAAGTGGGACATGACTGACGACGGCGCGGGAACTTTCCTCACCATCATCTCTCTCATCTCCCTGTGCTCTTGCCTCTTCTGCATCGTGTACATGCTCCAGATCATCCTGAAGGGTACCGCTGCTCGCGTCCTTCAGAAGGTCGTCGGCTTGAACGGCTACCTCAACATCGCCATCGGCACTTTCATCACCATCATGGTGCAGTCCTCCTCCATCACCACCTCCACCCTCACGCCTCTCGCGGCCGTGGGTATCATCACCCTCAAGGACATGTACCCTCTCACCCTCGGTGCTAACATTGGTACCACCCTCACTGGCATCATGGGTGCCACCGTCGTCACCTCCAACCCGGTCCAGGCGTGGCAGGTTGCCCTTTCTCACCTCTTCTTCAACATCTTCGGTACTCTCCTCTGGTACCCCATCCCCAAGATGCGTGAGGTTCCCCTCAAGTGCGCCAGGTTCCTCGGCAAGTGCACTGCCCACCCTGAGTACGGCAGGCTTTTCCCTCTGGTCTACATCTCCATGGCCTTCTTCATCATCCCGGGCATCGCGTACGGCATCGCCTCTGCATAAACAGTCGTCCTCTTGATGACAACGCTTGGTGTGGGTCCGTAATGACCCGTTCTTAACACTACTAGCTAGTACCGAAGGTATCTTCGAATAATTCAGTCACTCATGACTGATCTTTATTAATGCCATAACCCTTTCCATAATCTCACCTTGCACCTTCAAGTTGCTAGTATACTAAAATCAGGTGCGCGCTGACCTCTTGCTGGTCGTGGAATCATGTCGCGCGTTCGAGCTCCTCCACTCCCTCGGCATCGACCTGCGCCGCCTCACCCAGCGCCAGCTCCGGAAACCGCCCCCCGATCTCCGTCGCGCCAGCCCCGCGTCTCTTCCACTTGGCCACGTTCAACCAGAGGGGCGTCAGCATCATCGCGCCCGCCACCAAACCCCGCGCCCACGCCAGGTCCCCGTCGTCCGCGAAATCGGGTCCTGACGCCAGGCTCGCGTACCTCATCCCCGCGGCGACGAACAGCGACAGCGCCGCGATCTTCGCCGCGAAGGACGCGTCGTCGTCGTCCCTCCAGATGGTCGCGAAACCCTCGACGTCAAACTCGAGCCAATCCGGGAACGACGCCGCGAACGACTCACCCGTCGACTCGACGCCAACCTCGCTCGACCCCTTCACCCCCGATGCACCGCCCCCGTCGACGACGATCCCGTTCTCGGCGAGCCATCGATCGAACGCGTGTCTCCCTTCCCCGTCGTTCACGCCGTCGGATTCGGCTCGAGCGGCGGATGCGAGTTTCCCCGCCGCCGCGCACATCCCCGCGTTGCCCGCCATGGTCAGCGCACCCTGCGCGGTGACCAGCCACTCCAGGTCGGGCGCGTTGAAGAAGAAGTGCTGGACGCACGCGCACACCCCCGAGGCGTGCAGCGGGAGCATGCCCCAGGTCAGCCACCTCCACTCCTTCACCCCGACGGCCGCCGCGTACTCCCACACCAGCCCCATCGCCACGAGCCACTCCACCAGCGAGAACACGTGCACGCCCCACGTGGGCACCGAGAGCGCGTTCGCCGGGCCGGGCGGTGCACCCGGAGCGAGCGTGCTCGCGGCCGCCGCGGAGACCCCCCTGAACCCGTCCACGAGCGCGGCGATCGGCGACTGGTCTAAACCGCCCAAAACCGTCCCGTCGGATGCGAAACCCAAAAGCCTCGAGTCCAGCGCCATCAGCGCGAACGTCCCTACGAGCGCGATCCCCGCGGCAGCCTCCACCAACGCACCGGGACGAAGGGTCCGCGTGAGCCCCTGGATCCTACTCCGTCGATCGTTCGTTCCCGCGTCGCCGTCGCCGCCCCAGTTGGCGCGCTCGGTGGACGCCACCCCGAGCCTGGCGTCGCCGAAACCCTCGCCGTCCCATCCCACCAGCCCGTCGTCGAATGACTGCGCCGCGTTGCCGTACGTCTGTGCCCGCGTCGTTCTTTCATCCGCGTTTGATCCTCCGTCGTTTGACGCGTTGTCGTCATCCGCGTTGTTCGTCGTCACCATGGGAAGCGCGGGGAGGAACGAAGGGAGCCGCACGGGCTGGTTCGGGTCCGGGAGGTTTTTTTCGCGTCTGCACCCGTCCTTGAACGCGAGCATGATGCGGAGGTTGGTCAGGGAGATGGCCGCCTGGATGAGGAAGTGCAGCGCGTCGATGTTGGACAGCACCGTGCCGTACTGCTCCTGGGTGTACGCCTCGGCCGGGATGGAGACCACCACGAACAGGAGCAGGGTGGCGAAGGACGCCCTCATCTCGTCCGTCGAGCTCGGCACCTCCCAGATGTTCTTGAGGAACAGCAGGTACGGCGCCACGGAGAGCGCGAAGAGCGGCGAGGCCAACGCCCACCAGACGCTGTGCTGATCCAGGATCGCCGCCGCTAGGATCCGCGCCGCCTCCGCCGCGGCTCCGGGCGACGACACCTCCGTCACGAGCGCGTCCGTCAGCTCAACAGGCGTCGCCCTCGTCGTGATCGTTCGCGGCGTCGCCCGAGCTGGCCGGGACGACCTGTGAACGCGCGAACCGGGACCCACGCGATGACACGCGCTGACCGGGACCGGTGTCCGCGTCATGAACACCCGGCGCGGCGGTAGGCGCGGACCGGCCGCATCGGCCACGCCCGCACGCACCACCACCACCGCGACGCCCATCTGTGCTTCCAAAGCCAAAACCCGGGCGAGGATCTCCAAAAATCGGCAAGCTGTCTGCTCAAACTTTCTTGGGTCCTTTCTTGAGTCATTCCCTCAAACTGGTGGGCTGGCCAATCACGTGCCGGCAGCGAGAATATGGAAGGTCGACAAAAAAAGCCGGTTCAAGGGCGGACCTTTTGGCGCGAGTTAACGAAGGAGGTAGGTGTCTAGGGCACGGGTGGTGGGCGCAATACAGGCGCGCGCACGACCGTGGGGGGTTTTGTCGCGACGATGTGGCACGCGACCGCGACCGGTTCGATGGTCGCACCGGTCCGACCGCTCGGAAGGTATCGGCTGCGCGCCAGGGTGAGCGCGTCGCGCCCGGCATCGCGCGGGGGTTCCGAGGCGGAACCGTCGAGCCGGCTCGTCCCAGCATTGAGCCGACGTCGTGTGTGGGACTCTCGGGGCGCGATTCGTGTGGGCGCGGCGACGCAGAGGTACAACCCTTGGGTCGACCCCGACGATGGGCCCGTCGCCGAGGATGCGCCGCTTCGTATCGATCAACCGGTCGGATACTCCTGGGGCGACGAGCTGGACGACGTCAGGATAGACGAGGACGAGCGCGTTCGTGCCGTCCGGAAATGGCAGGAGGGCTCCTACGTCCCCGACGACGACGACGACGAGATGTACGAGCCGTCCCCGGACGGCGATACCCTGTACGGCAAAGGACCGAGCTCCAAGAGGCTTCGATGGCCTCCCAGCCTCGGGCACGGCACCGTCCCGAGGATCGCGCGCTCGCTCTGGGCGCTCGTCGCCGTCGTGGGAGTCGTGTGGGCGGTGTGGTCCAGCGTCAAGCACGTCATGTTCCTCGACTTCACCACGTTCGACTTTGGAAACTTGAGCGCGGCGCTCGACGCGGCGGCGCTGGAGGCGCTCGGGGGGCTCGCGGAGGGCGCGCTCGTGTCCACCGTCGTCGCGCCGGTGGTGGCTGCGCTCACCGCGGGATTCTTCGAGCTCAATTTGCGCTTTTTGACCATCATGACCGCGGCTAACCTCCCGCGAACCCTGGCGCCGGCCACCGCCAAGACCGTGGCGGACAGGGAACGGAGGATCAAGGCCATGAAGGAGAGCAGGGCCCAGCACCTGGCGTACGCCAAGCTCAAGAAGTCCACGTTCAGCGCGTGCGAAGCCAGGCACGCCGCCGCCGCTCACGCGTGCGCGGCGTGGTCGAGACCCGTCGTCGCCGTCGTCCTCGGACTGGCCGTCTGGCTCGCCGCGGTGGCGGTGTCCGGCGGGTTCGGCGCTCTCGTGGGTGTGGAGCAGGCTATATACAGGACCGGTGCGGCGGGACAAAGTAAGGCGCTGACCACGTTTGGCTTGGCCGCGTGGTACGTCATCGGCGCGGCTCTCGCGGCGCTGACGGCTTGCCTGCGACGGCGGCCCGGGGCTTACGCGGCGGACGCGCGCAAGGAGATGGAACGGCGGGAACAGGAGTACCTCGCCACGCTGCACAAAGGGACGTTCCTGTGCCAGTGGCGCTCGGACGATTACGCGACGCCGGGTGAACGGAACAAGGTCAACCCTGACAAGGCGCTGACCAACGCGGTCGTCGCGGCGGCTGCGGTGGGCGCGGCGGCGCACAGGCGGCTTCCCCCGTCGGACGCCGCGGCGCTCGTGCTGGACGCGTCGGATGCCAAGACGTCGGAGAAGCTGTCCACGGCGTTCAGCTACTTCGGGGTTGGGGGAGAGACGGACCGGGCGAATAAGTCGAAGGGTCCCGCCGGTCGGTTCATGTCGTGGCTCACGTCGCCGATGGCGCCCGTGGATGAACCCGTCGAGGGTGAATACTCGTACGGAACCGTGTACGACAGCATGTCCAACAGCTTCGACTCCCTCGACGACGACTCCCTCGACGACGGGTACTCGTTCGAGGACGAAGGGACGGAGGAGTTTGAGGAGTTTGAGGGTAAGGTTGTGCAAGCAGCGCCGTACCTGCGCGGCTCGGTGGAGCTCGGCCGGAAAGGGAAGGGTGCGGATTGGCGGTACTGGTGGGACAACGTCAAGGCAAAGGCGTCGAAGCGCGTGGCCGCCGCGAGGGGTGCGCACGGCGCGGGCGCGACCAAGGCGGACTTGGAGCGCGAGGCCCTCGAGCTGAACGAAGGGCTGGGCTTCCCGAAAAAGTCCGTGCTCGTGCCCAACCAGCACACGCACGTGGTGGAGTCGCTGAGGGGCGCGGGGTCGCCGTGCACGCCGTACGCCGCCGACGTCGCGGAGGTTCTGAGGAAACGGGACCCCAAGGCGCCGCCCCTGAACCTGGTCTACCTGGACCACTGCGGCGCGGTGAAGCAGCGCGAGCAGCAGCTCTGGGACGTCTTCTCCAGGCACTCCGTCGCCGACGGCGGGGTGCTGGCGGTGACTTTTTCCACCCGGGGAAAACGCCTGGGCTGGAGCAAAGCCGCCGCGGTGGCGGCGTGCGCGCGGGGGCTCGTGGAGGCTGCCGACGCGCACGGATACGAGCTCGAGGGCGGCGCGGCGGACGCGGCGCTGGAACCCCACTTCTTGGACAGGCTGATGGACTACACCGTTCACTTCGGCGACTCCTTGGCGCCGTCGTCTTCGTCCGAGGAGGAGGAGGATCCGAACGAGTCCGCGGAGTACAGGCAGACCACGACGACGGTCGCGGAGAGCGACGGGGTGGCCGCGGCTGCCGCGGCGCTCCGTGCGCATCGCTCCGCGGTGGACGCGGCGCTGAGGGAGTACACGCGGCAGTGCGAGTCCTTGGGCGGCGTGGAGGCGGCGTTTCGGGAGGTGGTGCGGGGTAACCCCGTGGAGACGGAGGCTAACAGGGCGGCGGCGCTCGCGGCCCGCGCGCTGGCCAACGCGCTCGTGGTGTGGGCGGATGACGTGCCCGCGTCTAAGGATGGACGCGCGGTGTCCTTCGACACGTGGGCGAGCAGGCGCCGGCGCAGGCTGTGCCGGTACCTGCACAGCCGGGTGGCGGGCGAGGAGTGGGACCGGGTGTCGCCGCCCACGCGCGAGGACGGCAGGCTGCTCCAGAGCCTGGGCAGGGAGGTTGTGAAGTCCGCTGGCAAGGCTGCGGACCTGGCGCAGCCCGCGGTGGCGGAGGGTGTGGAGTGGAGGAAGCTCGAGGGGGACATCAAGGGCGAGCTGACGTACCCGAGGTGCTTCTTCCTCTACAACTCGCTCATGTTCTTCGTCTTCCGCGTTCGCGTCAAACGGCGGGTGCGCAAGGGGAAAGGGGAGGAGCGAACCTTCGAAGATAGGCTCAAGCTCGCGCCGCGATAGTCCGGCATTGTAACACGCGTCATCACAACGAACCGAACGAGTCCTCAAATATAAAATCCGTCAGACAGGGGGTAGTAGAATGGCATCTGATCGACAATTAACCGAATCGTGCCCGCGGAGTAGTGCCAGAGCTCGCCGCACGGACGACTCGGGCTCTGAATCATGGGTTGCCTTTTCTCCAAAGAAGACAAAGGCTCGAGGTACGCGGTCGGCGGCGAGACCGAGGACGGTAACGCCGCCCCCGCGCGCAAGCCCACGTCCAGCACCAAACCGGATGCCAAGACCGAGCCCCTCATCGCGAAGCCCAAGCTCGACCCGAAGGACTTCATCTACGTGAAGCGCACCGGCGAGAAGCTCGTGAAGGCCCCCGGGACCATCAACGGGCAGCAGTTTGTCATCGACAGCTGCGAGGACTGCGAGATTTACATCCTGGACGAGTGCGACTCGCTCATGATCGACGACTGCGTGCGATGCAAGATCGTGGTGGGACCGACGACGGGGAGCATCTTCATGCGCGACTGCTCCGACTGCACGTGCGTGTTCATGTGCCGACAGTACCGCTGCAGGGACTGCAAGGACGTCGACACCCACCTGCACGTCACCACCCGCCCGATCATCGAGACCTCCACTAACATGCGCTTCGGGTGCTGGGACTTCCACTACGAGGGGCTCGAGGCTCAGATGCGCAGCGCCGGCATCTCGGAGTGGCAGAACTTCTGGAGCCACATATACAACTTCAACCCCGACGACGCCACGTGGTCCCTCATGCCACCCGACCGCACCGCCATCTCCGTCCTCGAACCCCTCCCCGACGTTCCCGAGCTCGAGGGCATCGCGGCGGCGCTCGCGGATGGCGCCAGGCTGCCGCTGTGCGTGCGGACTCTGGGCGAGAGGCCGCCGCCGGGTTCAACCAAGGAGGGTTGTCTGATCCTGGTTCCCGCGTGCGACGCCCACATGGCCCGGGAGATCTGCGACATGGCACACGCGGCGAAGGTGTCCCTGGTTCGCACCAACAGGTGCCAGTTCACGGAGGCGTGGGCGACGTCGTTCCTGACGGGGGGCGGCGCCGCGTATCACCCGGAGCTGTGCAAGGGGAAGGCCATCGGTTTGGAGTTTGGCGGCGAGGGTTGTGCGGACGCGATGCGAGGGGTGGCGTCGTCGGGAGGGTTCCCCATGCTGGAGAACCCCGACCAGTACGCGGAATGGCGGTACATGGGCGTGGAGGGCTAGTCACCGATCTCGAAATCATTCTCGCACGTGGGAGTGAATTTCTAATAACAACCGACTACGACTAATCGAGCGCGTACGGAACGCCCTTTTCTTCCTCCTCCTCGTCATCATTCTCCTCATCCTCCTTCTCATCCTCTCTCACTCTATTATCCAATCGTCCTCGCCCGCCGAGTCTGGCTTCCGCAGAGTCGGCCATCGATCTGCGTGGTTCCGCCGGAACCACGCGCTCGTGAACAGCCTCAGCGGCGGCGCGTTCGTGCTGAGCGTCACTCTATCCCCCATCTTAACCTCGTGCGTCACGTGAGCGCCGTCCAGGTACACCGTCCCCACGCGGCTGTTCCACCGCAGGCACATCTCCTTGCCGTCCTCGTAGAACCCGTGCCCGTCGCTGGGGGGCGGCGCGTGGTCGTGGTATATGGGCTCGCGGTCCATGAACTGCATCCGCCGTGAGAGATAGTGCATGGGTTCCCCGCCCGCGCTTCGCATCGCCGCCGTGCTTCCACTCGCGGTGCACGTTCGTAGCCCGCTGCTCCTGACGTGGAACCAGAGCGGCGGTCCGCGTTTCTTCCAGTCGGTTCTCGCCGGATCGTTCTGGAGCTTCTCCAGGTCCGACTTTGGCATCGCGAGCCGCGCGTTCAGCCGCCCTTCCGCCGCCGCGTACTCGTCCGTGTACTTGGGAACGGCACCGCCCACGTGGACGCTGTACCGCGACACCGCCCCGGGCGACGGGTGCGCTATGAGGACGTCGTTGAGCGCGGGCGCGAGTTCTTCGCCGGCGACGACGCATCTGATCCTCGCGAGTTCCGTGGGCGATACGTCGCCGTTGAGCACCTCGGTGAGTGTTTTCTCCATGTCGCCGCTCGCGGTCGTGGCGCAGAGGTGCCCGGTGCTTCGTCGCATGTCCACCGGTTCGCTGGACCGATAGAGCGTCGCGAGGTCGTTGATTGACGCCCTGTCGGTGTTAACTCCGAGGAGTGGCGGGCCGCGGTGGTCGCGGAGGAGGTGGGACGCGATGAGGGTGGTCCCGTCGCCCCCGAGCGCCAGCACGAGGTCAGCCTCGCGCACGTGGTCCTGCGTCGCATCGTCGCGCATGACGGAGGTCAGGTCAACGCCCCGCGCGGTGAGCCACTCCGTTATCCTGTCCACCTGCATCATGTGCGTGTCGTGCCTCTCGCGTAACCTATCCATGCGAACAGCCTCGTAGGACAGGGTGTGTCCCGCCGCCGCCGCGATGCGCTGCTGCGCGGTGTAAGCATCGAACGCAGTCTGCTTGATGAGCACGAGCACCCGTCGGTAACTCATCGATTGCCCGGTCGATGCCCTCCGTAGCCCTCGGCCTTCCCCGATTGTGGAAAAGGTAATTCCACGTGCTCGTCGAGCAGCCGAGTGTTGTGGATGTTCTGATGGAACTTTCCTCGTGTGGCCTTTTTAGTCTGCGAAGGGGCGATTTTTTAAATTAGACTAGATTGGGTCCATGTTAGAGCAAATGGTGTGGCGTTGAAGCTAATTGGGTTGAAATACACGTGGAAATATCGTCGCTTCCAATGGCCGACGGACGATTTCACAGGCGCGTGTTTGCCAGCTGGATTTCAAGAACCCTCGTCGACGCTCACTTGCTTCCACGCGGTGCACGTCAGAGATGGCCGCGGCTGTGAGTATCGGATTCCGGGTGGAGCGTTCGCTTCCCCGCGTGAGCCCGCGCGTCGGTTCGCGCGATGCCTCGTGCGCGCGTCTTCGATATTGCGCGAGGCCCCTCCCGCGCTCCCGCGGTGCGTACTCTGAGAGGGGCCCGAACGCGGTGCGGATCTCGGCGTCCGCGGGCGCGTCGGGAAGCGCCCCGTTCCGCATGATCGTCCTCCGGCACAGCGACAGCTGCACGCAGGACGCAGATCTTCGCGATCACGACAGGCCGCTCACGTCCTGGGGCCGGACCGCGGCGTCCAAGCTGTGCTCCGAGCTGATTTCCCAAGGCTGGGCCGAGCCGGACTTGGTGTTGTGCTCCGCGTCCACGCGCTCGAGGGAGACACTCGGCGAGATGGTGCGAACGCACACTCCCCTCGGCATGGCTGAGACCCACTTCATGGGATCGCTCTACGCCTTCGCCGCCATGGACGGACTCACCGCGGATCACCTCCGGGAGACGGTGTCCAGCCTCGTGGAGAAGGACGGGGGGCGCGACGATCGCGTGCGGACGGTCATGGTCATCGGGCACAACAAGGGCTGGGAGGAGGCGGCGACGGACTTCGCCGGTGAGAGCGTCAGGCTCGGCGTCGCCAACGCCGCGCTGCTCGAGTTCGCGGGCGAGGGGGCGGGGACCTGGGCCGAGGCGTTTGATCAGAACGCGTGGAGACTCGCTCACGTCGCTCAGCACGGCTTGGCGGAGCCCGAGAAGGAGTGCGAGACGGAGTTTGGGGGCGACGGCGACGGACCCATGCCCATGCCCGCGTGATGGATCACGTTCGGCGATTGGGTCGGTTGTGCGTTCTGTGTTCGATTTCGTTTGGGGTGTTGGGGGTTATGGGTTGTACCACCAGAGATTTTCTACCAGGTTGTTCTTCTACTGAATACAAATACGATTCGTTTACCTACCGACGCGTGTCCTATGAATGAGTGTCGCACGTTCACCGACCGCACGCGCCGACGTCGTAGTCTGCGCGTCTAGAAGGATGAAAACTCGTTCGCGGCGCTTCCGAACGGGTTCCCCCCCGCGCGCGCGAGCTCCGGGGCGTCGGTGAGGACGCCGCCTTTTCCCATCCTAAACGCTCGGTCCGTCACCGGCGAGATCTCCTCGACGTCGTGGCTCACCACCACCACCGCGCGCTCTTTCCGTAAGTCCGCGAGTAGGCTCACGACCTCGGCCCTGGCTTTCCAGTCCAGCCCCGCGAGCGGCTCGTCCAGGCACAGCACGTACGGATCTCGCACGAGTTGGATGGCGAGCGCGAGCCTTCGCTTGTATCCGCCGGAGAGGGACGTGACGGGTGTGTCGAGCGGGAAGTTGGACATGCCCACCGAATACAGCGCATCCTGCAGCTTCAAGGCCAGCGCGCGTCGCTTGGGGAACGCCTCGGGTTTCTGTGGCCACCCGAAGGTCAGCTCTCCGAGCATGTCCTTGCCCAAAAAGTGCCTCTCCGGGAACTGAAAGACCAGCCCCACCCGCTCTAGACGCTCGGCGGCGCTCATGTGACCGTACACGCGCTGGTCCGTGAACGTGATGACACCCCCGGTGGGCTCGCTGAGTCCGGTGATGAGGTGCAGGAGGGTGGACTTGCCGAAACCCGATCGGCCCACGATGAGGTTCAACCCCGTGGGGGGTATGCGGAGGTTCACCTCCTTCAGCACCACCGTGCCGCTGTTCACGGGGGTGAACTCGAGGCGATCCACCACGAGCCCGCCGCGGGATACGTCCGCGGCCACGGCGAGTCGCGACGATCTGTGCCCACGACCGGGTCTCTGCTGACCAGAGCCCTTCAACGCCCCGACGATGTCAACCCTCGTGCAGGAGGACGAAGAGCTGTTGCCTCCGAACATGGTCGCCGCGCGCGGTCGGCCGTGACGGTCGATGTTGCGCCGTGCACTCGCCACCGAGGACGAGCACGACGCGGTGGTCGATCGAGCCGCCGCGGTGTTCATCTCCGACGTGGCCCGACGCCGGGAGGGACAGTGTGAGACCGGTCGCCAAGCAAAATCGTTTTGGTTATCGATTGCCAAAAAAACTGCCTGCGCAAAAGCATCTATATGGGGAAAATAGACTGGAAACGACGGTTCGCAGTCTCAACTGGCGATTGGCCCTATCTATTCAAACGAGAGGCGGAGGCGATACGTAGCCGTTCGAAACGTCGGTCGTCGCATAAGGAAGGCGCTCCGAGCGGCTCTGGGAGCCCTGGCACCTCGAATCGACCGTTCGTCGTCTTTGAGGCGTCACCGTCATGCACGCGGTCGCGCGAGCGGCGGGTGCGGCGACCCCTGCGGTCGCCAACCGCGCGCGTCCCCGGCGATGCAATAATCGACACGCTAACCGCCTCGCGGGAGCGTCGACCCCGGCGACCGCGACGCCGCGCCCGCGATGGAACCGCGACGCCGTTTCCGATGGGACCCTGAGGGAGCGGGTCATCGCCATGGCCGAATCCGCCGCCAGCACGTCCGCCGTCGACGGCGTCGAGGGCGATCGGGCGACGGGATCGGAGGCTGGCGCCGTTAATGGAAGCGCTCCGAGGGAATTATCGTACAACGGCGCATCCTCCTCCGGCTACGAGGAGACCGAGGAGTGGTACTACCCCGACGACGAGGACGAGGAGGAGGAGTGGGACGAGGAACCCGACCCGCATCCGTGGGCGTTCCCGGTCACGTCCGCGGCCGCGCTCGCGGGTTGGTCCGTCTACGTCCGCAAGAAGAAATTCGCCGACGAGGCCAAGCTGTCGAAGCGCGAGCGGGCCAAGCTGCAGAAAGAGCGCGAAGCCAAGGCGAAGGAGTTGGAGGCGCGCAAGGCACCCGTGGACGATCGTCCGCTCAAGGTTCGGTACAGGGAGATGCGCGCCGCGCAGATCGAAGCCGAGGAGGCCAAGGCCCAGACGCAATCCGCGGCGAGGGCGGCGGAGGTTGAGGAGCTGCGCAAGGTTGCCGAGTGGCAGCGGCGGGTCGACGCCGAGCAGCGATCCGAGCGCATGCAGGAGGCGTTGAAGCGTGAGGCCAATCGCAGGGCGTGGATCGAGTCCGCCAGGGTGGAGAAGCTCGCGCTCGAACGCCAACGGGAGGAGAGGCTCGCCGAGGCCAAGCGGCTTAAGGAACTCGCCGACTCGCCCAAATCGGAGAAGCAGTTTCGCAAGGAGCGCGCCGCCGAGGAGAGAAGGGTCGCCGCCGAGGAGAAGAAGCTGGCCGAGGCGGCCGCCAAGGCTAAGGCTGCCGCCGAGAAGGCTGCCGAGCTCGCCAAGGAGAAGAAGGCGGCGGACAGGGCGCGCGCCGCGGAGCTCAAGGCGGCGGCGAAGGAGAAGCTCAAGCAGGTTGCCGACGCCAAGAAGCGAGCCGAGGCGGAGGCCAAGCCCAACGCGGAGAAAGTCGCGGCCGAGACCAGGGCCCGGGTGGAGGGGCAACGCGCCAAGGATGTCGAGATCAAGGCGGCCAAGGCGGCGGAGGCTGCCGCCAAGCAGGCTGAGGCGGCGGCTGCGCGGGACAGAGCCGTCGCCGAGCAGCGCGCCCGCACCGCCGACGATAAAGCAGCCAACGACGCCAAGGCCAAGGTTACCCGGGAGGTGAACATCGAACGGGCCAAGGTCAAGGCGGCTGAGGTCAAGGAACAGACCAAGGTCAAGGCGGCTGAGGTCAAGGAGCGCGTGCAGAGGGAGGCGTCGGAGACGGCGACGAGGGCCAAGGCTGCGATGGACAAGGCTGGCGCGGAGGCGGCAAAGGCGAAGGCTCGGGCGGTGGAGCGGGCGAAGGAAGCCGCGGCGAAGGCGAAGGCGAAGGCTGCCGAGGTCAAGCAGGCCAAGCCGGCTGCCGAGAAGCCAAAGTCCGATCCCAAGGCTGACAAGGCCAAGGCTGAGGCTGCCAAGAAGGCTGACGCTGCCAAGAAGGCTGACGCTGCCAAGAAGGCTGACGCTGCCAAGAAGGCTGAGGCTGCCAAGAAGGCTGAGGCTGCCAAGAAGGCTGACGCTGCCAAGAAGGCTGAGGCTGCCAAGGCGAAGAAGCAGACGGTCGGCCCCAAGAAAAAGTCGGCGGAGTCGTCGACGCCCGCGACTGGCCAGTTTGTCGACGCCGTCAACGTCGCCGCCGCCCGAACAAAGACTGTCGCCGCCGATTCAATCGCTGCCGTCAAGTCCAGTACCGCGCGCACCCTCGGTCCCATCCGGGAGGAGATCACGGAGTACGCCACCGCCATCGACGCCAAACCACCCGCGCCTGTCGCCAAGCTGTCCACCATCTCCGGGCTATCGCCCTCGACGCTGGTGGGCACGGGCGTCGCCATGTTCGGCGGCTTGGCGCTCGCCATCCTCCTCCCCGGCGGAGGTTCGGGTTCCGATGTCGACCGTCCGGCGCCTCGGGACGGACCCTCGGGCGGGGACCCCGACGCGCGGAGCAGGCAGAGGGATGTGCTCGAGAAGCAGCTCGCGGAGGATCGCGAGACGCAGAGGTCCCGCGTGGCGTCCGCGTTGGGCGACGGCGAGGCTCCTTCGAGGGACGACGTCAGGGAGAAGAACCGCGCCGCCGCGAACGACGACGATTTCGACGGCGCCGAGATGGGCGAGGCGCCCGAGTGGGACGAGAAGGAGGTCAAGGCGATGCAGAAGGAGTACCAGAAGTTCCTCAAGGGAAGCAAGGCGACGGAGAAGCCGTGGTGGAGCCTCGGCACGCGTAGAACTCAGAAGTGAGATTATTGGAATGTGATTTTGACAAACATGTTAAGCCAATTTACACCAAATACTCGTTTACATCGGCCGTAATTCAACTTATTTATCTGTTTGTTGTTTTTTCGTAACCACAGCCCGTACGGGTGAAATCAACAGAATCTGAGAATCGCGAGCGAAACTCCAAAACTCAGTCTATGGCTCAGACACGTCGACCCGACCACGTCGCCGTTTGGAGTCCGTTTGAAGCTGAACCCGCGCCCTCCGCGCGTCCGGCCGGTCACAACACCGAGAGCAGTGACCGTCCGCGTCACCGCCTCACCCCGCGCGTGGAGACACCCCGCGCCGCGACTCGCGCCTCCTCGGAGCACCCGCGAGCGCCTTCTTTCACCGATCGGATCGTGGATCGTCGGCCAAGGTTCTGGGAAAACGTAGTAAGATGGGCGCCAATTCTTCCTATGGGGATCTGGCGGTGCGCTTCCGGGCGTACCACACCAACTCCCTCAACGTCGCGCTGCACATGGTGACTACCCCCGTTGGTATCATCGCCGCGCTCGTTCTCCTGCTCAACCACCCCGCGGTGACCGAGCAGCACTTCCAGATCGCGGTCGGCGCGTACGTGGCCTCTCTGCTCGTGACGCTCGGCGACTTCAAGCTCTGGGTCGCCACCTCCGCGATGATGGCCGGCCTCGCCGCCGTCACGATGCACATCGCTCCCATGCTCGAGACCTACGACGCGCTTAAGCTCATGGGCTTCGCGTACATCGGCCAGGAGCTCGCGCACATCATCACCGGCGAGAAGACCTTCCAGTCCACGTACCAATCCGCCTCCCCCACCTTCCTCGCGCTCCTCCTCGAGCACACCTACTTCCTCCTCCCGCTGTGCATCGACGCCCTCGTCAACATGAAGGCATCCTTCGCCGAGTGGATCGTCGCGCACAACTACGTCGTCAGGTGCAAACTCTCGAACAAGGCGGACTCGGCGGCGCGCAAAACCGTGTACGATTTCGTCACCGCCGCCAATCCCGACCGCACGTGCACCGCGCACTGGTGGTACCAGAAGCTCGAGGGCAAGGTGAAGGACGCCTTCTCCCACTGCATGTCGTGCGACGCCATGATGGGCATGTTCTACGACAGGTTCAGGCCCGACCTCTACAACGTGCAGGCCATCCCGGCTATGAACGAGATTTACGTCGCGTCCGCCCACCACAACAACAACTCGGACACCGTGTTCTACACCCAGCACTGCGACGGACCGTGGAGCGTGTGGCCCTGGTGCCACGTGTACCGCGTCATGCTCGCCGTGAACGAGAACGTCCAGGTCGAGACCCTGTTCACCATGGAGCGCGGAGGCGGCTGCCTCAGCGACGGCGACGCCGTGGGCTTTGACTACAACCGCGAGATTCACGTCATCGCCGACCTTCCCACCAAGAACAAGGACAGGAGGATCACCATGAAGCTCCACTACGTCGTCTACCCCAAGTGCTTCGGTCCCTTCGGCAGCGTTGTCGGTACCCTCGCCACCTGGTACAACACCACCGCCAGGAACCTCTTCCTCGCCACCATCCGCCCCAGAGGCCTCTTCTGGAGGTTCATGGCGTGGAACGTCATCTTCTGGACCAAGAGGGTGAGGGAGCTCGAGAGGTACGCCGGTCTCAACAACGTCGCCGCCGCCGCCGCGCTCTTCGCCGTCGGCCAGAAGATCCACCCCAACTTCTTCATGGTGGCCACCTCCTTCACGCACTACTGCATGTACATCGCCACGTACCACTACAGGCACAAGATCAACTTTGGCGTGTTCAAGCGTAACGTGGTCTTCTTCAAGACGATCGCGCTCACGCACCTGTGCTGGAACTACCTCACCAACTTCACGTACGATCCCGTGTCCATCGCGATGCTCGTGGTTGGCTACGGCCTCTCCACCGCCGCCACCGTGGCGCTCGGCATCGACCAGACCTACTTTGGCGTGGAGCTCGGCGTGATGAAGCCCAACTTTGTGTCCCAGTTCCCCTACGGGTACGTGCCGCATCCCATGATCATCGGGTCCATCGTCGGTCTGCTGGGCTTCCACAAGATGGCGACCTTCCGCGCGGCGCTTCCGTACCTCGTGCCCGTTCACATCTGCATGTACATGACCCACATGATCCAGGAGCAGGTGTACGACATCTACAAGAAGGACTGGCACGCCGGTGCCAAGGCGGGTGCGGCCCCGGCGAAGGGCAGGAGCAAGAGGGTCAAGGCCCACTGAGACTTGCAAACATTTTTTTATTAGACGCAGCACGCTGTGGAATCACACAGTCTTTTTGATCAAAAACATTTCACATTATCAATCGCTCTCCCACGCTCCCGCGCCAAACCTCCTCGGGGACCTGCTGACTCTCATCAGCTGAAGTTTTCTCGGTGACGACAAAAACAATGCAGCGAGCCGTCTCGTCACAGTTCGCAGCGCCCTGGGAGAGTCTGCGTCGGTCCCAGCGTGCGCTCGAATCACTCGTGACGCGCGTGACATGAGCGTGTCCACGACGATGGAGCGCGACTCTGGGTTCGGGAGCCGCGTCGCGCGATACCTTTGGAGCCTGCTGAACCTGTACTTCCTGCTCCGATCTTTCGCCAAGGCTTGCGTGGACCGAGCCTTCCACGCGATGGGCTTGGCGTTCCTGGAGCCGAGACGCGGGTTGATGTTCGCCGCGAGGAAGTCACAGGCGTCTGTGGCCAGGTTGATCGGGATCCAGGACCCGGGGTGGCGGTGGGACTGGATCGCGGGGGAGAGGCCGCCTCCCCCGAGGTGCATCGCGGCTGTCGTGAACGACCAGGACGATGCCATGCACCCTCGATGCCTGACGCAGCTGGCGAACCTGGCGGTGTGGTGCACCGAGGAGGGAATAGGACACGTATCGATGTACGATCAGGACGGGAGCGTGCGCGCGGGTAAGGAGCGGCTGGTGGAGGCGGTGGTGAGGGCCACGGTGGATGGGCACCGACGAAACAGATTACACCGGATGCGAGCGTGCACATACGAGGTCAGGACCGTGGACGACGACGGGACCGTGCGCGTCGCCGCGAGGTTCACGTGCGGCGGCGCGGCGACCAATAAGTGGGCCGAGCTCTTCGGCATAGGCAAGAAGGAGCCCGCGAAGGACGGGGACGACTCGCGTGCGTCGGCGCCGACGAAGACGACGGTTGACCTGCTCCGCGGTGGCGACGGCGGGGCGGCTCTGTTGGAGGCGGCGAGGGTGATGACGCGAGACGTGACACGAAATAAGGACTCGCTTAGTAATGAGGATTCGATCACGCCGCGGGAGCTGGAGGACTGGATGGAACGGACGGGTCGGCGTCTGCCCGCGGTGGATTTGGCTATTGTGTTTGGAAAACACTTCCACGCGTCGGCGTACCCGCCGTGGCAGCTGCACAGGGCGGAGATTTACCACGTTGACGGTGGTCTGTGGGGGTTCACGCGCAAGGGTCTCAGGCGGGTGCTGCGTCGATACTCCAAGACGGCGCAGAGGTTCGGCAAGTAGTATGGTAAGCCGGTGGTGACGCGAATCTAATATTGAACTGGACTAGTTTGTGACTTTTTCGGGTGGCGATCGGCGACTGCGGTCCCCCTATTGGCCGCGTCCGCCCCTGCCGCCGCGGCCACCCCTGCCGCCCCTGCCGCCGGCACTTCCCCTCCCCGCGCCGCGCCCGCCCGCCCTCGGGTCGATGCGCTTGAACATCGGCGCGTTCTTCAGCATGTCCGGGATGATCAGGAAACGAATCTTGCTGCCTCGGACGTAGACGTTCTCCAGTTGGTTCACACGGCCGTCTTTGCCCGTGTGCGTGATGCCCTCGAGCTGGCAGTTCCAGTTGTCCTCAGACTCGATCAGCGTGCCCCTGTACGTGTCGCCCGTCTTGAGCTCGATCTGTTGAAGAGGATTGAGGGGGTGGGCGGTCAGCGACGCGTGGAGGGAAGCGCGGGAGGGAGCGATCGCCCCCAGACTGGTTGGCACTAGGTTTTTCTCCGCTGCAGAGATTTCGGGCGGGATCCCGGGAAACGCGCGTCACGCGACCGTCGAGGGCGCGTGGACGACGCGGGGTGAACGCCGGATGCCGTGGATACACGTACCGTCACGGTGTGCCCCTCCGACTCGTGGAGAAGCTTGACGGGGATGCCGATACCCTTGCCGAGACCGGTCGACATTGCTCCGTCTCAGATTTTCCCGTCTCTCCTTCTACTTCCGCGAACCGGCGCTTGCCTGGCTCGATGTGCGACCCTCGGATCGACGACGCGAGTGTGCGGGTGACTTCGCCCGATAACACCGACGTGCGAACGCTGTACGCCTGCTTTGGCGTCGCGTGCTCGTGCTCGTTGCTGTGAATCGCCGGGCAGATGACGAGAGCCTGATTTCCTTCCTCGCTGTTGCCAAACTGCCAGAAATCAAAAACTGATTTTGTTGGCAGCGAGTTTCTCATCAATCGGTGCGATCACTTCGCGGAGGCGTCGGCAGCGCAAGAGCCGCCGAGAGAGGGGTTTCGACCCAGCCTTCGCGTGGCCGGGAGTGTGGGAGTGAGTCACCATGGGGAAGAAGAGCATGAGCAAGGACCGGGGGTACATCACCGCCTCCGAGTGGGCGATTGAGGGCGGCGGGTATAAAAACAAAATGGAGGGAGTGCCCTTCCGCCGCCTGCCCTTCAACTGCTGCGCGGTGTCGTTCCTGCCGTTCGACGATCCGGTGTGCACCGCGGACGGGACGGTCATGGACATCATGCACGCGGTGCCCTACGTCCAGACGCACGGCAAGCACCCGGTGACCGGCGAGCCCCTGCAGCTCAAGGATCTGACCAAACTCACTTTTCACAAAAACTCAGAGGGCGATTACGAGTGCCCGGTGCTCAACAAGGTGTTCACCGACAGCACCCACATCGTCGCCGTCAAGACCACCGGTAATGTGTACTGCTATCAGGCCATCGACGAGCTGTGCGTCAAGCCCAAGAACTGGAAAGACCTGATCACCGACGAGAAGTTCACGCGGAAAGATCTCGTCACGCTCCAGGACCCACTGAACCTGGAGGGGCGGATGCTGGACAAGTTCGAGCACGTCAAGAAGGGACACGAGATCGACAGGGGCGGCGGTGGGAACGGCGCGGACGATAATCTCAACTCGAGGGCCATGTCCGCGGACATCAAGCGCGTGCTGGAGAAGCTCGGGACGGAGGACGCGACAGCCGCGCTCGTCTCGGGCGGAGGCGGCAGACGAGCAGAGGCGGAGCGCATCCTCGCCGAGGCTAAGCACAAGGCTGACGCAACCGCCGAGGACGACGCCGGCCCGGATAAAGGCGCGGATAAGAGCCGCCTGCTCAAGGCACCCACGAACCACCCGCTGGATAACGTCACGTTCAAGCCCGGCTCGCACACGTGGAACACGGACGGCCCGTCGGACTGGCGCGTGACCCACGCCAAGGCGGCGGACAGCGAGGAGATGAAGAAACGTGATGCCGCGATGCGCGAACGGTTCAAAGCCGTCGGGTCGCACATCGCGTACAAGACCAACGCCATGCGAACCACCGGCGCGGGGTCCACGTCGTTCACGTCCACGGTGATGGGCAACGCCACAGTGAACGAACGCGTCGAGGAGGTGGTGAAGCGAAACCCGCCAAAAGGGAAGAAAGGGTACGTACAGCTGTGCACCAACCTCGGGGACATTAACGTGGAGCTGCACTGCGACGTGGCACCTCGGACATGCGAGAACTTCATCGTGCTGTGCAAGGCTGGGTACTACGACGGCGTCGGGTTCCATCGGAGCATCAAGAACTTCATGATCCAGGGCGGCGATCCCACGGGCACCGGGTCCGGCGGGCAGTGCATCTGGGGCGACAAGTTCAAGGATGAGATCACCCACCTCAACCACGACGGAAGAGGGGTGCTCTCCATGGCCAACAGCGGCCCTGGAACCAACGGATCCCAGTTTTTCATCACGTACAAGAGCGCGAACTACCTCGACGGCAAGCACACCGTGTTCGGTCGGTTGGTGGGCGGCGCGGACGTGTTGTCCGAGATGGAGCGGGTGCCCACGGCGGACGACGACAGGCCGAGCAAACCCATCACGATCGAGAGCACGAATGTGTTCACCGACCCGTACAAGGACATGGCCGAGGCTGAGACGGTGAAGGCGCGGGAGAAGAAGGCGAAGGAGGAGAAGGAGGCGCGGGAGCGGACAGAGGCGCTCAACCCGGGCCGGTGGTGGTCGGATCCCGCCGGGCAGATGGCCAAGGAGGCTGGCGACGACGGGGCGCTGAAAAAGTCGGGCGGTATTGGGAAGTACGTGAGCAAGCCAGCCTCGGGTGGAGACTCGAACGCGGAACCGGCGAAGAAGAAGGCAAAGACGGGTGGGTTCGGCAACTTCGACGGTTGGTGAAAGTTTAATCGAGCCGCTAATACCTGTGTCTAACTTGTGTCGCTAATACCCCGAGTCGCTCCAGTCAACCCTCTTGAACTCCGCGCAATTCTTCCGTATGATATCCGCGGTCTTCTCGTTGCACCCCGGTGTCCGCCCGAACGTTTTCGAGTACCCGTACACCTCGCACACCCCCACTTCCTTGTCGAACCTGATTCTTCCTCCACCGATCACCCTCCCGACGCATCCTTTCGTCTTTGGGTCCCGCCTCAGTCGACGCATGAGCTCCTGGTAGTTCTCCGCGTGATAGTTGCAGTGGTCGTAGCTCCTGACGACGAGCACGAAGGTATCCGGCTCTTCGGGGTGTGTCATCTGCACCTGCACGTACTTGTGCTTCCCTACCGCGCAGTCAACCACGGGTATGGAACCGAGAATGTTTCCGAGAGCCTTGCCGTCGCCCTGGACCTCTGCGCGCTTGTCCTCGGCGAGCGCGGAGAGGACGAGCTTGCGGGCGGCATCGTTGAGGGCCTCGCCGGTATCGTCGCAGAAGAGCGGCTGGTCTGAGTCGTACGCGTCCATGGAGGCTTCAGTCGGGCGTTTGATTCTGTCGAGACTTTTTTTCTGAGAGTCCTTGAGTAATATTGACTGTTCGGGGTAAAGACTGTTGCTATAATAGGTACACAAAGCGTCGTCCCCGCCGCCCTCACATCTCGTGCAGGGTCATCTTCCACGCCGCCGGATCGGTCGGGAACACCGCGCGGAACTTCCTCGCCCGGCGCGGCTCCTGCATGAACGGCTCCACGGTGGTCCTCCACTCGTTGTAGTGCGGCGTGGCCTTGTGCGCCACCGGTCCCTCCCCCGTGGCGTACACCTCGATGAGCATGAACTTG
>Ga0257106_1000277_pt1 | contig 32115 bp, 16 predicted proteins | sample LP_taG_3_FD_190177 | JGI IMG/M metagenome (GOLD analysis project Ga0257106, IMG submission 190177) | Marine microbial communities from Northeast Subartic Pacific Ocean, Canada - LP_J_2011_P26_10m | ecosystem: Environmental > Aquatic > Marine > Oceanic | place: Canada: Northeast Subartic Pacific...
CATAGTTTGGCCAACGCGACGACGGAGAGCGTTCGTAGACGTACCGATCGGCATACGAAGCGTCGCGTGGAACAACAAGTGCTCCCAAACTGTACTCGTGCCTGGTAAAACGTCGTCTTGGGTCACGTATCCGCTCATCTCTCGTCTCTCGGTACTCGTTGTCTCTGCGCCGTTGATTCGGATTTTCCCTCCGACGGTGAAGTTCTTCTGATGCTCTGCGCTTCTGCCAGCTAAAATATCCAATAACGTCGATTTTCCTGCACCCGATGGACCTAATATTGCAAAGGCACTTTTCTCGTTATCTTCAAAAGCGGCGCCACGCATCGACTGCGAAACGCCTAAACGTCCACCGCCGGCTATGCCGGTTATACCTCGAAGAATGACTTTACGTCTCTGCTTCCCCCGTGTCCAAACTTTCACTTCGCACGTGACGCGACTGAAGGAGAACGCCGGCGATGGCTTTGGCTCGTCGTCGATACTTAATGGTGATGTTAATGGTGTGAATGCACTGTCATCGTCATTGTTAATCGACAGAAGATGCTCGCTCAAACCTTCTCCCTCTTCTTCTCCTTCTTTATCGTGTGCATCTTCAAATTCAGAAGCCGTAGTTTCAGACGTTCTTCGCGCATTCGCGGACAAGTTTTCATCACCCGAAACGAACGAATCCGTTCGCGCGTGCTGAATATGATTGTCTGCATCGACAAATATAGAAGAAGAAGAAACGGAACCCGGTGCTTCCTCGTTTTCGTCTTGTCGCCACTCGTCCATGGCGGCATCGAGCAACGCCGCGCGCTCGCTACCTCCTGGCGATAAACTTTCAATTACCCGTCTCGCGAGCAAATCGTTATTTGTACCATCTAAATCTCCAGCAGATGATGTCGAGGGAGAAAGCGTCGACGATGCAATTATTCCAAAACATGTTCTCAACCGCGAGAGAAAGGAAGAAGTTTTACTACTCTTCTTCCTGCCGCCGTCGCCTCCGCCGCTCGCAAAATCTGAACGCTTTAAGACGAAGAAACTCACCGATGCGAACAAAACTGCTTCTCCGCACAACCAAACGACATCGTTTACAACTAGGCTTGGATGAAATCCAAAAGTAAAAAGCACCTTCTCGCCCGGCACGGGAACTTCATTCGGAAGTTTTGTAGAATTTGTGTCGTCGTCGTTACTCCAGGATTCAGTGAGCGTGAACGTCTTTGGATTTGAAGCAAACTCGTTAACCACGAGCGCTTCATAGCCCCGAGAAATGAAGCTCGCTGCAGCGAGCCATCGAAATGAACTTGGAATTTCATCTTTGTTAAGCAAAAATCCACCAAATAAGATAGATGTTAGAAAACATAAGCTGGCGACAGCGTTGGCGTCCGCGACTCGTCGGCTACACACGCCGATTGCCATGCAAAGACACGTCGCAACAATATTCGTCAAGATGAGCACAACGACAAAAGCGAGTAAATTCAACTCCCCGCCTTCGTTCAAACCGATCATACTGTACGTGATAAAGCCAAACAAAAACGGCGGAACGACACGCATTGGCAAGATGTCAAACAAGACAGTTGAAACAAAGTACGCGTTCGTTCCGTACACTCGATTCGCTCGTTCTCGAATAAAGAGGAGGCGGTCTTCTTTCCACACTGGAAGTGAAGAAAGCGACATGAGCGTGAGAAAGATGAGAATGAAGAACAACGCGCCCATCCTATTTTGAATGCCGCCTTGATTCAACGCCGCATTTTTGAAAATCAAGCCAACGCCAAGCGCCGCGAGGAAAGTTGCCATTACGTGCACGTAAATAAGAAACGGATGACGATACATGCGCCTGACGTATCGACCACACAACCAACGACACTGCTGCGAGAACGGAGCCGCATATTTGTTTCTCGTATTGACAATTTCTGCTTCATTCGAGACCTCTTGACCAAATTCAGCCATGAGTGCGCGCTGACGCTCTTCGTTTTCAATCGCAATCTCTGATTTTAGAAAATCGACGGAGACTTTCGCGACAATCTTTTCCGGCGAGTTGATGACAACGTCCAATATAAAGTCTGCAACGTGCACGTCTCGCGGTCGAGGCGGTACGTACGCCAAAGACTCAAAGAATCCTTTCGCTGATACTGAAGGGCCGCTATATACAACAGATCCAACGCTCGAAAGAATCAAAATGCGGTCCAACAAACGAAAGATGTCCGGACGAGGCTGGTGAATAGACAACAAAACAGTCACGCCGTGGCGAGAGCCGAGTTTGGACAAAATGTCAACAACCTTCGCCGCGTTCGTCGAGTCCAACCCAGTCGTAGGCTCGTCCAGAAACATTATGCCCGGAGACATGAGAAGCTCAGTCGCGATGGAGACGCGACGCTTCTCGCCACCAGACAGACCGCGAGAAAACTGGTCGCCAATCAGAGAGTCTGCAAGTTTCTCGATGCCTAAGTCGCGCATAGTTTGGCCAACGCGACGACGGAGAGCGTTCGTAGACGTACCGATCGGCATACGAAGCGTCGCGTGGAACAACAAGTGCTCCCAAACTGTACTCGTGCCTGGTAAAACGTCGTCTTGGGTCACGCACGCGCTCGCAGCACGTAAACCAACGTTTGAGGCAACTTGTCCGTCTAAATATATCGCGCCTCGAACGTTTCTATCTGGTGGCGTGCGTCCTGCGAGTGTGTCGATGAGCGTTGATTTACCCGCGCCGCTCGGACCCAAAACGGCAAACACGCCTCCCGGACCAGCCATACCAGAAACGTCCCTCAAAATGTGTTTCGTGCTTTTTTTCCTATCGTTTTTAACGCTCGCGTCGACGAAAAGATGTCGCCATGAAAGTACCATCATATCTTTCGACGATCTTTGTGGTATTTGCGTCGATAACGAAGACGTTCGTCTACTCCTCTTCCTCCTCGCGGGATTTTTCTTGGTCTTCTTTTCCTCGCCGTTCTCTTCTTCAAAACTTTCGTTGTCGTTGCTAACATCGTCATCGCCATCCGCATCACTACTCGACGACGATGATGATGACTCATTATTCACAGAGCTATACCCGTCGTCGGAATACGCCGCGGAGTCATTCAAGAGCGCTTCTGTGTTCAAATCTTCATCTCGGACAACGACGTCCGATTCTTCCTCGTCTTCTTCGTTATATCTTTGCTTCCGCTCCCAAAGGACGTACACCACCATCCCAACTATTATTACGGACACGAACAACAACATAAACGCTCGCGTCAACGCATCGCCCGTCCAATATACTGGCACCGTTTCCTCCAACGAACACCAATTTTCTTTCGCCATCGTCTGCTCTTCGTACACGCAATTACCTACCCTACAAGTTACCGCCAGCGTTGGAATTACTCCCGGTTGCGTCCAATAACACACGTTACTTCCGTCGCTTGTTTTTGTCACATTAATATCGCACCAAAATTGCATCCCGCGATCACTCACCGGTGTCACGAGTGGGTTGCAGGGATGTTGCCAAAAAAGCGTATCGGTAGAGTTGTCCGTTTCGTTCGTCCCACACTTCATGGCGGTTCTACCAGGACACTTCTCGACATCGGACGGAGGACACGCCGTTTTCCCAGCCGTACAATCATACAGCACGCACGTGTGATCGCTCGGGTACGGTGCTCTGCATTTCTCCACGCTGTACGTGCACTTTGTAAAATTTGCGTCCCATACCGCTGCAGAGGCGAATTTGTATTTCCACTCCGGATAATTACCGTTATCTTGCGTAGGCATACCACCGTACGCACGCACGTTGATCTCAACTTCTCGGCTGCTATCACCGTTACTACTCGTTCCACTTCTAATACTATCACTCGCCCTCATTCCTATTCTCGTCGCTTCTTCGAAAGACGACGACACCCCTACTTTCAACTCCTCCTCCTCCCTCTCCTTCATTCCGCTCGCCGCGACCACGTGAAACAAAAATGACTGATCCTTCTGAAACATACAATACGGATCCGTCTTCGCATCTCCTCCGCATTGACACGAAAACACCTTCCCGGCTTCAAAACTCGCCTCGGGAACTAATCTATTTTGATCCGCGTCCAAATTTTTCGTCCTCCTCGGTATCGACAATTCCTCCGTCGTCGGTAAAAAACAATCTTTCGTGCATCCAATCGGGTTCCGTTTTTTCCCGTTTACCACGATAGACGGACACGAATTGGACACATCGCACACGGAGCAATCCACACCGGACCATCCGAGCGGGCATTTGTCTTCTTCGTCGTCACTCTCGCCCTCGTCGTCTTCGCCCGCCGCTCCAGCAGAGAGACCACTACCACTAATTCTGTTACGAAAACGCGTGTCAGCACTCCCTGCACTCCCACCCGCGACGCAATGCGCGCAATTTTCCGGATGCGAGCTGTTTACGCTGTATAAAATCGTCTGAAATTTGCACGGCGGATCGAAGTCGCGCGCGGCGTTGAAACATTGCTTCTTGATGTCTTCTTTTGAGTAGACCAATTGAATTGAATTTCCCGAGACGAATGCATTCATCTCCGTCGTCGTCGTCATCACTACGACGCAGGAGAGAGAGAGAAAAAAGATGAAACGACGGCACAACAGCATCATCGATGATGATTTTGAGACGCGCCAAGAAGAACCACGATTCGTGAGGCTTTCCTTCACTCCGCAGGAAGTAAAAACTCGTCGTTAAGTGTGAATTTTATATTCTTTTTCCCAAAATTCTGAAGAGAAAATGAAGAGACTAGAAAGAGAGATGCGAAAAACAGCTATAATAGTATTAATGTATTAATCTCTCTCTCTCTTTCTCTCTCGCTAAGAATCAAAGTTACATCCTTTGATGCAGTGCAAATTCACGCTTTTATCGACCATGGCGACGGGCTCGAAGACGATGTACGCGGTCGCTTGACCGCCTCCGGTATCATCGGTCCAACAGTCCGGAACCACCGGCGCGGCATCCACGGCCATCGCTTCGCTCGTTTTTACCCACTTGTAGAGACTTTTTGGGGGTTTGCCACCGACAAACTGACCTTCGGTTTTCGATTTGAACGGTTTGACGAATCGCTCGTCCAACGTTTCCCAACTGCCGTAGAGTTTTTCCACTTGCTCGCGTTGCAACCGCTTGGCCAACTCGTGCGCTCTTTTATCGAACGTCGTCGCGTGCTCTACTTTCGCCTTTACCTCCGGGTCCCACTCTCGTTTGTGCTTTCCTGAGTTTGATTTCTTATACTGCGGATATCGAACACCAGCCGTGCGGCTTTGCGTCAACAAAAAGTGGTCAAAGTTATCCGTCGTGCCGACGACGTCGAACCATTTGAGAACTTTCTCAAACTGCTCGTAATCGCTCTCGGTGATTTCGCACTCCTTACTTATTGGCCGCGCGTGCGTCCTCACCGGTTTATTCGTCGCATCCATCCATTCCGTCTCGTATCCAGGTTCTCTCAAATTACTCGTACATTTATTCCCCAAAATCTCTCTCACTTGTCCGTTTGTCGCTCTTCCGCTCGCCACGTAATCGCCGATATCGTATCCCCAACTTTCCTTCCCGACAACCCCTGGCCACATCTTCTTCGTCTCTCCCGGGTCCTGCTCTTGCTGCTTCCTAATGTAATACTCGTAAAACGATAACGTTTGACTCGTCGGTTCGCGAATTAACACCGAAGTTGTGATCTCACATCCGTACCCCGACCCTTCGCCGAATTCGTTCTTCAAACCGTCGATATCCGGCATAATCCGCGTCTGGAAATGTTGCGCCGGCCAGTTCGACGGCCAGTTCCCTCTCAACTCCACCAACGTCCGAGGTCCAACTTGGCGTTCTCCTTGTTTATATTTCTCGGCTGCTGCTTTCCATCTTCGTAATAAATCCGTCCACTGTTGCTCTTCGAAGCCGTATATTATTGGATACTCCCAGTCTCCCATGACGACGTTTTTGTCCCAAATGAAGCGAATAGTCGTCCCTCCAACTTTCGATATGTGTCGGTATAAATGCATCGCGCATCGAGGTAACTCGGTTTCTGCGCTTAAATATTTGTTGTTTATGTTGTTAGTACTCTCGGAAAAGGAAGAAGACGGTGCATCATCATCCTTTCTTTCTTCTTCTTCGATGTCGTTGACGAGATTGATTTCCCCAAAGCGGTCTGACTTTGACTCCAACTTTAAGGCGGCATCGATCAGCGGCTGCGCTTCCGGAGGAGGTCTAACCGCGCTCACCGAAACCAAAACCGAAACTCTCATCGTCAAAGTCGTCAAAAGGAAGAGAAAGAGGAACGAAAACGGAGGGAGGAGATCCATTATTCTTCTTTATTGCGTTGGCAGTTGGGGGGAGTTTTTTGTATCGCAAATTGGAAACAAATTACTTCATTCTATTGTTGCACGCGCATTAAAGCACAGAGGCATCAATACTACCATGAACGGGAGGAACGCATCGTTGGCGAGGACGAGCAAAGCGTCGTGTTCGTCGTCGTCGAGAAGAAGAACAACAAGAACAAATATCCGATGCAAAGCAAAAGATTATCCAAAACCAAACTTGGACGTTCCCTCTAACGAGAACTATCAACGCGCGAAACAACTCTCGCGAAAGCTTTCCAAGAACTACTCGACAAAGAACAAAGATAAAAGCGTTATCGTCATCGGAGGCGGGTTAGCCGGTTTATCCTGTGGGAAATATCTCACCGATTTAGGCTATTCCGTACAAGTGGTTGAAAGGATGAAAATTTTAGGGGGCAAAGTGTCCGCCTGGCAAGACAAAGACGGGGATTGGATCGAAACCGGATTGCACATATTCTTCGGCGCGTACCCGAACATGATGAATTTATTCAAGGAATTAAACATCGAAGACCGTTTACAGTGGAAGAAACACACGATGTGTTTCGCGATGCAAGATTACCCGGGGGAGTTTACGGAGTTTTGGTTCCCGGAGAAGGTACCGGCGCCGTTTAATATGGCGGCGGCGATTTTAACCAACGATAAGATGTTAAGTTGGGAGGAGAAGATAAAAACGGGCGTGCCGCTGTTACCGATGCTTGTTGGTGGACAAGAGTATATCGACGCGCAGGATGAACTCTCGGTGAGCGAGTGGATGAAGAAAAATGGGATGCCGGAGAGAGTTTCGGAGGAGTTGTTCATCGCGATGGGGAAGGCGTTAGATTTCATAGACTCGGATAAGTTGAGCATGACGGTCATTTTAACCGCGATGAACCGGTTTATCAACGAAACGGACGGGTCGAAAACGGCTTTTTTAGACGGGAATCAGCCCGATAGGTTGTGTAAGCCGATGAAAGATTACATCGAAGGTAACAACGAGAATGGGACCAAAGGAGAGGTTATCGTCGGGATGCCTTTGCGGGAGATTATGGTCGACGAAGCGAGCAACGAAGTCGTCGGCGTTCGCGTAGGTGAAGGAGATGAAATCATGACGGCAGATATGTATGTTTCGGCTATGTCCGTCGACGCTTTAAAACTGTACCTTCCAAACGGGTGGAAAACGATGCCTTTTTTCAAACAACTGGACGAACTCTCCGGTGTTCCAGTAATCAACGTACACTTGTGGTTCGATAGGAAACTTCGACCGTACGACGGCTTGGTCTTCTCGAGATCAACGTTACTCAGCGTGTACGCTGACATGAGCGAGTGTTGCAAAGAGTACGAAAACAAAGAGAAGACGATGCTCGAACTAGTCTTTGCGCCTTGCGACGCCCAAAGCGGCGCGGAGGTCAACTGGATAAAAAAATCCGACGAAGAAATCGTCGCGGCGACCATGCTCGAACTCGAGCGCTTGTTTCCCGACGAAATAAAAAACGCCACTTTATTGAAATCCGCTGTCGTCAAAACGCCTCGTTCGGTGTACCGAGCGATACCCGGGCGGAACAAATTTCGCCCCTCTCAATCTACGCCGATACGGAATTTCACTCTCGCCGGAGATTTCACGTCACAAAAATATTTAGGGAGTATGGAAGGCGCAATTTTAAGCGGAAAGCTCGCCAGCGAAGTCGTGGACGATCGCTTAAATTCTTCGAGGGAGACATTTTCAATCCCGCCTAAAGAGGTGCACGAAAGTGTCCTTCTTCGCTCGACGTAGTTAAATATATAGTACTGCTTTTAATATTACACATTATTGTAAAACATTGATACTCTGTCGACGTTCTAGTCGCTCCATTCTTCGGAATCGTTCTCGTCCTCAGCCACTGCGGCCATTTTCATCGCGGCGAGACCTTCGCTAATCGACGCTTCTTCCGTTTTCACAGCGGCGAACGGTTCTGGCGGCGGTCTCGAAAGTAAAATGTTTTGTGACGACTTCTCTTTTTGCTGCTGCTGCTGCTGCTCTTCTCCTTTTGTAACATTTGGAGCATAGTTCGCACCTTCCGATACTTCCACAGACACGTTCAACTCCCGCCTCGACGATTCTTCGACTGAATTAAAAAGAGACGACGATGTTGTCTTCGTCGCAGTCGTCGTCGCTGATGAAGGCATGGAAGAAGAAAAAGAAGAAGCAGAAGAAGAAAAAGCTTTGTCTTTTCCACCAAAATCGTTCTTTGTGTTTTCTTCGTTTCCGTTCTCAGCATCGCCATTACTATTACCATTCTTCGTCTTCGTCTTCTCTTCATTCAATGTAGGCATTTCAGGCACGTTTTGTCCATTGGCGATAGCCTCCTTTGCCTCTCTCTTCCACGCTCTGAGTACTTCTCGTTCCTCTTTTTTACGTCGTTTTTCCATGCGTTGTATTCGTCTCGCATTCTTTTCCAGGAGTAACTTTTCCTTTGTGCTCAACAGCTTTCCTCGAGGTTGTTCGCGACCACCCTCTCGCGCCGCAGCTTCTATTTCGCGTTCGGCTCGATCATCTACTCCTACTCTATCGTCCATTTTCACGTCACCGTCGCCTATGGGATCTCTCAGCATCATTTCCCAACATTCCGCGTCCTGCCGACACAGTACGGCGCGCGTCTTTGCAAACGCTCTCAAGGAGCGCGTCATATCAACTCCAATGCTCGCGTGCCAGCGAGAATATTCTTCCCTCGTTCTTTCGACGATAAGTTCATACGTCTTGCGCCTAATCTCTCTCTTAGCGTCAGCTTCCAAGCATTCCGGATGTATATTTGCCACGGCGCGTCCGTGCGTCTCGATGACCTCGTCGTAAACGTCGCAGGCGATTTGGTAGTGCAAAAGCGCCGTCGTCCGATCTTCGAACGTTTCTCGAATCGCTTCGACGCGTTGCCTGCAATCTTCAAAAGACGGAACTAAAGTACGAAGCGCTTCACACGCCCTTAACTCACTCGCTGTACCCGTGAATGTCATCGATTCCGCGCAATCGGAAAGTGCGTGCAAGGTGTACCCCAAGGAATAATTCTTTGAGCGTTTTTGTAGAGCTTTCCCCCAACCTTCTTCGCTCTGTCCCATCTTCAACGCTGCCTCGCCTAAATCTCGTAGTTTCGTCGCGTTCACGCGTTTTTCGAGCTGATCGATGTACAATTCCGCGCTTCGCACGAAAGCTTCGCACTGCTCGTCGAGCTTCGAGGCGTAGGTGATCACTTGTAAATACGTCGGATCTTCATCTTTCAACACCGTGTGCCGAGTTCGCGTGTACTTCCTCTCTTTCGCGCTGCCTCTATTACTACCGCTCCCACCTCCGCTGTTAAAAAGTGACGCGAACCACGCTGAAGCCGAAAAACGCCCCCGCCTTTCCTGCTCTTCCTTCACCGCTCTCACATCCGCGTCCTCTGCCAACACGTTACAAACTTCTTTTAACTCGGCATCCAATCCGGAACTCGTAGTCGTGGCAGTACTCGCAGCGGCAGCCGACGCCGTAAACACGCCTTCCGTCAAAAAGCTCTCCAACATCCTCGACAGCGCAATCGTCGGCGACTCGCAGCACCGGCGCAAGAAGAGCTCCGCGTCGCCCTCTTCTTCTTGTCGTTGTTCGTCCTCCTTCTCATCGTCGCGTCGACTCGGACGACGGAACAGTTTCGGCACCACGCACCCCGGATACGCCTTTCGCAATTCGTTTCGAAACGAGAGGAAATCGTCCGGAAATTCTCTCTTGACGCGAAACAGAGATTCGTATTCCTCTTCCTCCTTTTCCTCCTCCTCTTCTCTCATAAAAGTCTTCTCCCGTTTACTGTTCTTCTCGTTCGTCTTCTTTTTCGCAGGATTACGGTGGTTCCGGCACTTGGCGACGTAGTTTTTCGCGTTCGATTGTGTCGTAATTTGGACGGAGAATTTGGTCGCATTTTGCGTCGTCGTCGATGATGATGATGTCGTCGTTTCGGGGAGTCGAGCGACCGAAACGCGATTTAAAAGAGGAGACGAATGCGTGACGTTGTTATTGATTGGCGGTGGTGGTGAGGAGGCAGGCATGTTTGTGCGCTCTTCTTCACCGTTTGCTTTTTAATACTAATGCGTTGAATTCTTTGAAGTTTTGGTGTTCAGTTTTCTCAATGGTATTGGCGTGAACGCATATCGCTGAATATTCGTTTTACACAACATCATCACTATACGCTCTCGCATGCGAGAACTACTACATACACTATTACTACTACTGCTCTCTCTATGACTACTTTTCTAAAAAATAGGTTTGTTTATTTTACCCTACTACTTCGCGCTCAACAAGCCGGCGAAAGCGTCCGCCGGGATGTCGACGTTGCCCATCCTGCGCATTCTCTTCTTGCCGTCTTTTTGTTTTTGCAACAATTTTTTCTTGCGCGAGACGTCTCCTCCATAGCACTTGGCCAGAACATTTTTGCGCATCGCGGAAACGGTTTCTCGAGCGATGATTTTACCCGAGAGCGAGGCTTGCACGGCGACTTCGAACATCTGTCTCGGTAAGGCTTCTTTGACTTTTTTGACCATTTTTTTGCCAATGTCGACGGCTTTGGAGCGGTGGCAGAGGGTGGCCATGGCGTCGACGACTTCGCCGTTGACCAGGACGTCGAGACGGCAGATATCGGCGAATTGCCAGCCGGCGAGTTCGTAATCGAAGGTTGCGTAGCCGCTGGTTCGAGATTTGAGTTCGTCGGCGAAGTCAGAGGCGACTTCGCCCAAGGGGAGTTTGTAGCGGAGCATCGCGCGGAGACTGTCGATTTGCGAGTGTTCCAAGGCTTCGCCTCTTCGTTCGTTACATAATTCGAGTATTTTGCCCGTATATTCAGTGGGAACAATTATGGTTGCCTCCACTAAACGTTCCTGGATTCTCGTATCGCGAGGTAAACCGGCGTTGGCTTCCAGACTGAGAGGGGATGTGATGACGTTGACGGATTTGATGCCTTCGATTTTTTGATCGTCGGGATCGAGCTCATCTTTGCTGTCACAGCTATCCGCGAGGATAACTTCTTTCGCGTTGCTTTTGTTGATCATTTTGGTCAATTTGTACGGTACCGTTGGCGCCGTGGCGACGACGTCGGAATCAAACTCTTCTCGCAATCGGTCCGTGAATACTTCCGCGTGGAGCAATCCTAAAAATCCGCATCGGAATCCCGGACCTAATGCGGCAGAAACTTCCGGAAAGACCTCTACGGAAGCGTCGTTTAACGTCAATCGTGAAACAGATTCGCGCAATTTCTCAAAATCATCCGCCGAGGACGGGAAGATCCCTTGAAACACCATCGGTTTCGCCATTTTGAATCCAACTAAAGGCGTCACCGCTTCTCGTTTTCGTTCTTTTCGGTTGAATAACGTATCCCCAACTCTTTGCGCCTTGACATCGCGGTCGGACGTTATTACGTACCCGACGTTCCCTTTTTGAAGCGATTTTAACGACATCATCTCCGGCGCGTGCACGCCAAGCTCCAACACTTCCGCTTTCCTCCCCGACTCAAACGACTCGATGGCGTCGCCAACTTTGAGAACGCCATCGACGACTTGGACGACGCTGACCGCGCCGCGATATTTATCGAAATCGCAATCAATCAACAACGCTCGAAGCAAATTACCATCATCCGGCGAGGAATCTGCCGCCGTCGTTGCTATTGGCGGCGGCGGAATCTCATCCACAATCCTATCCAAAATCTCCCCCACGTTCTCTCCGCTCTTCGCCGAAATCCTCGACGCTTTCTCAATTCCAAAAATCATCTCCATCTGCCTCTCGCTCCCCTCCACATCCGCCAACGGCGAATCGATCTTGTTCGACGCCGCTACAATCTTCAAATCTTTTTCGAACGCTTGATAAAACGTCGCCACCGTCTGCGCTTGTACCCCTTGCGTCGCGTCCACCAACAACACGCATCCTTGACAGGCGCTCAGCGAGCGAGAGACTTCAAAGCTGAAATCCGCGTGTCCGGGAGTGTCGATTAAATTCAACAAGTACCACTTCGACGGATCTTTATACAAGTCCTCGCCGTTCTCTTTTCCTTCTCTCCTTCCGACCGTTCTGTCTCGCGAGTGTCGATACAACAAAGCCACGCTCTGCGCTTTCACCGTTATCCCTCGTTTCCTCTCCACGGGGAGTCTGTCCAGCAGTTGAGGCACAGAACCACCACCACTCTTCCCCGTCTTGTTACTCTCGATTGCCACGCACAGTTCCATCAATCTGTCCGCCAGAGTTGATTTCCCGTGGTCTATGTGTGCGACGATGGAAAAGTTCCGGACGTTTTCGATTGGGATTTGATTGTATAAGTGTTTCGTTTTGGATTTCATCTCTGCAAAGCTCACACGGGTTTCCGCTTCTGCGTTTGGTGTTGATGTTCCCGAAGACGACCACCATCGTCGCGAAACGAGAAAATCACCACTGTTTCTACTGTCCTTAGTCTCTGACGCGCAAGAACAACACTCGAGGACGGGAAAACGCTTCCTTTGTTGTCGAAAGAGCGACAGCCCGGACAGGATTGTTCGCCGTCGTCCGTGCATTAGGGGACGAGATTTAGTGGAGAAAAGCGGCAAAATTTCCCCACGCTTTCTTTGGGAAAAAAGAGAGAAAGAATGATGCGTTCTTCTTGTTCTTCTTTGTCTGGAGCGACCGCGAGGAGCGCAAAAGAGCGCGGAGTAGGAGAAGGCGTTGGGGAGAGAGATTCTTTGTGGGGTTTGGTCGTGAATAACGATGATATTTGTTTCAAACACATTCTTCCAAGATTGAATTCGAATGATTTGAAATTCTTGTACGACGTGAATACGGAGACGAGAAAGTTGATTAAGAGATCGTCCCGCAAGTCGGAGTTGAGAAAGAAGTTTAAAGTGAGAGAGATGTCGTCGATATCGACTTTGGAGTTTGGGTGGGAGAATAAATCGTTGTGGTCGGGAGGCTGGAGCGTAACAGATTTCTGCTATCGAGTTGCTCGAACGAATAAACTCGAGTTGCTCAAGTGGATACGAGAGGAGAAACAGTGTGAGTGGGATGAATGGACGATTCATATGGCCGCACATCATGGTAATCTGGAAATGGTAAAGTATTGCGTTGCAAATGAGTGTCCTATCGATACGGGAGCGTGTGCAAGTGCTGCCTCACAAGGTCATCTCGAGTGCCTCAAATACTTACACGAAGAAGTCAAAGCGCCTTGGGATTCGCAAACTGCTCTATGGGCGGCTTTAAATGGTCATCTTCGTATACTCGAATATCTTGTTGAGCGTAAGTATGATGAATATGACGAAGATGCGTGTACGTTGGCGGCCAAGTTCGGCCACTTAGACTGTTTGAAGTACTTGCGCGAAACAGCCAAAGCGCCGTTGAGCTCTCGGGCCGTACACTACGCGTACAACTATAAGTACCCCGAGTGTTTACAATACCTCCTCGACAATAACTGCCCTCTCCCAACTGGCTGGCGATACGAGCACGGAGAGTTACACGTGCCAGAATCAGAATCAGAGTAATTCCAATTGGATTGTATAAAACATACGCGCGCGAAACATGTAGCAAACGCACTCAGAAAAGAAGCTTGTAAAACACGTACTATAATTCAAATTTCCCCACACCATTTCACACAAAAGAATACACGCAGAGAGAGAGAGACACAAAGACAGAGCGCGCTTTTCGCCTGCTGTACCAATCATCGCCATCGTTCCCTCTCGCACACGATGTCGTCATCTTTCTCCTTTCCTCTCGGGAGGTCGAAACACCATCATTACGTCCGTCTCCTTTCGACGGTTTTATTCATCCTGCTCTTTGGATTCTTTTTAGGGAAAAATGCATCATCACCATCCTCTTTATCGGTGATGATGATGACGACGACGAAGCATCAGAGAACGCAGGAGAGACGAACAGTGCTTGTTGGAAAGTCCCCCACTTTGACGACGAACGGCGAAAAGGATGATGATGATGATGATGAGGAGGAGGTGATGATGATGATGATGATGAAGCAGAGAACGCAGAGACGAACACTGCTTGGGAAGTCCACTTTGACGAACGGCGAGAAGGATGATGATGACGATGATGATGATGACGATGATGACGACGATGATGATGACGATGCTGCCTCTTCTTCTTCTTCGAAAACGAGAGAGGAGAAACAACGGGAAGCAGCTCCCGAGGGGTGTTTCTGGACCGGATGTTCCTGGTCCGCGACGTGTCCATCGAGCAGTCGCACGGAGACCAATGTCGTCACCGTTCGAGAAGCGGTAGAGTGCGAGTCGAGCTTTTTCGGCAAACTGATTCACGGGAGAACGAAAGAACCGACGGAAAAGTTGTGTTGCGACGAGCGCGCGGCGGCGACGGCGAGGTGGGAACGCGGAGCCAAGTGGGCCGAAGACGGCAACGAGGACGCGTGTTTTAATCGGTGCCCGAAGAATTCGAGGTGCAATGCGAAGCACGGATCGTGCGAGTGCGACGTTGGGTACGTGGCGAGAGACGCGCCGAAGGACGAGGACGAGGACGACGACGCCGCGGCGAGGATGCGGTGTTATCCTGTGAGAGAGGATCAGACGGAGGATTTGCCGATTGGGAGCGAGGACGTGCCGGAGATTGAAGATCCAATGTTAGAGAAGGAGAGGATGATTGAGAAAGAGAAAGAGAGACGGGAGAAGTTAGCGTTGGCGAAGAAAAAGAAGATTGCCGTGGCGAAGAAGCTGGAGAAGATGAAACGGAACAAAGGGAAAGCGGTGATTGACGACGATGACTTCGGAGATAACGACGACGATGACGACGACTTTAGAGACGACGACGACATCGTCAAACAACCGACGCAAGAGATTCAGAAACAATTGAGAAGCGCGCGTCGAAAATCTAGGATGGGATCAAAAGAGAGGCAGAAGAGGAAGCAATTGAGGAAACAGAAAGAGAGTTGGAGATCTTTTTACCGTTGGTTTTTCGTTTTAACGGTCCTGGCGCAAGTATTTGTCTGCGCCAGGTTGGGCGTTTTGACCAACGTCGCGATGCGAGTGTTTGGGAAAAACCCGAGGAAGTTGTCGAGATGGGGGGATTCGCACGGGAGTCAGCTGTTACCGACGCGATTAGCAAAGTCTCGCGAACGATTAGCGGCGCGCGAAAATGGCGCGGAGTACTTTTGATTTTTTCCGCACACGCGCATATAGTTTTATTAGATCTTTGTATTTTAAGTTAAGTAGTAAATGATGATTGTAGTAGGGAAGAAATAATTCACACGCGCTAAGTAGGTGTTGTTAGTTTTCTTAATTCTTCTGCGGTTTTAGAACATACCCGGCGGCGGCGCACCTCCTCCGGCTTGAGGGAACAAACTTGCTAACTTTTCAAACGTCTTCATAACTTCCGGATCGTTTTGGTATTTCGTAATGTTCATCGGGTTCGCCGAGCAATCCATCACCGCCGCTTGCACTTTCGGGTTTTGAAACGCGCTCGCCAACTCTGGATCTTGCATGATTTGCGTCAACACGTCTTCAGGTTTCATGCCCATTTGCGCGAATTGCTCTTGCACCTCCGGCGAGTTAATGTCCGGCATTGCACCGCCACCCATGCCGCCCATACCAGCACCTGGCATCGCACCGCTCGATTTCATAGATTTCATGATACCTTTAAGTTGATCCTTGTATTGCGGGTTGTTCAAGAGCATCTCGAACGTTTCTGAGCTGCGCATGAACTCCGGGAGGTACGGGTACATCAACTTTTGCATTTCCGGATTGCGAATCATGTTTTTCATGTACTCTAAAGACGCTTCGTCGTCTTCCTCGTCCGGCATATCGGCGGCGTCTTGGAATGGACTGCTGCTACTCGAGGACGTGCTAGCTTCCGTTTCCACGGTGTCTTCGAAAAACGATTTCTTCGGCGCCTCTTGCGTCGAAGAAGAAGAAGACTCACCGACCCAGGTCAACTCCGGCTCTTCTGCTTTCTCTTCTTCAATATCAGATACCGTATCCACAGTCTTCGTCGCCGAACCTCTCTTGGAAGACGACGGCGTCGAAGCGGCGCTAGAACTAGAACTCGGCGGCGGCGGCGTCACCGGCGTCGCCGTCGTATCCGTATACCTTTGCGTCGTCGCCGCCGGTTTTGGCGGCGGCGGTGGTTGTTGCATTCCCGGAAATGGTGGGAACGCGTCCCCACTACCCGGCATCCCCGGCATCCCACCTGGCATCCCCGGCATCCCTCCCGGCATCCCACCCGGCATCCCGCCCGCTTGACTCGTAAACTGCTTCATCATCTGTTGCATCATCATCGACTGCATGTCTTGCTTCTTCCCGGCTAAAAATTTCGGGACAATCACCGCCAACGCGACGCCTAAACCGACGTACAAGAACGGTGGGATGGACCCTTTCTCTTTCATCGGAGGTGGCGGCGCGTAGTATTGCCGCTGCGGTACCACCTGCTGCACCGCCGCCGTCTGATTCGCATCCCCTGGCGCTAACTCCGACGCAACGGGTGGTAAAGAAGACGATTGTTGTTGTTGCTGATATTGAACCGGAACTGGTTGGTACTGCGGTGGTGCCGGTGGCATCGGCGGGTAATACTGTTGCTGTTCTCCTCCTCCCGTTTGCTGCGGAATACTCATCGCTGGATTCGATGATGATTGTTCGATCGTTTCTTTCTTTTTTCCCCAACCCGCTTTGACAATCGTCACCAATCTTCGTCTGTTGTTACTGTTCTTTCCAGAAGAAGTGAAACAGTTTCGCCTCTGAAACAGTTTCCTCTCGTTGTTATTAGTATTCGTGCTCCTAATGTGCACGCCACGTCCAGTGGTAGAGCTGCTCGCACACATCATCATCATCATCGTATTCCTTTTCTCTATTTCGAGCGAGAAAGGATTGAAGCAAGAAATGAGGCAAGTTTTTCAAAAAAAAAAATCAATCAATCCTTCTTTTTTCGTCACGATGAAGCAGACTTTCCAGCAGACGTGCCTATTCTTTACTTTTTTTCCCTCCTCTCTCTGATCACATAACACATGCGCGTTAGTATTCAACCTCGTACGACTCTCTCTGATAAAGTCGCATAATAATAATAATAATAATAATAATAACATGGGGCGAAGAAAGAATCCACATCCTAAACGCGCGGTGAACGCGAGGACGGTTTTGAAGGTGGCGAGAGAAGAAGAAGAAGTGGAAGAAGAACCTTTGGTGTTGTGTTTGAGGATTCCTGACGAGGATGATGATTTCAACGAGGCGAATCATCAACAGATACAAAAAGAAGAAACGACTTTTATTAAGAAAGGAACGAAGAGGAAGAGGACCCAACACGAGTGCGATGTTTGCGAGAAGGTGTTTCGATATCCATCCAAGTTGGCCATACACATGCGTACGCACACGAACGAGAAACCGTATGAATGTGATGTCTGCGAGAAGCGCTTTAGTCGATCTGAAAATTTGAAAAGGCACATGCGTATTCACACGAACGAGAGGCCGTACGAATGTGATGTTTGTGATAAAGCTTTTCGTGATTCTGGTGATTTGAAAAAGCACGTGCGTACGCACACGAACGAGAGACCGTACGAATGCGATGTGTGCGAGAAACGTTTTCGTGAATCTGGTCATTTGCAAAGCCACATGCGTATTCACACGAACGAGAAACCGTACGAATGTGATGTGTGCGATAAAGCTTTTCGTCAATCTGGTGATTTGAAAAGGCACAAGCGCACTCATTAGCTCCTCCATAGTCCTTAGCGTATAAATACATACCCGTACAAAAGTACCTTCACGCCAGCACTTTCCCTTCTCAGTCTTGCGCGCCCCGTGAAGTAAGAATTGAAGCAACCATTTTCCTTCTTTTTCCTTCTTTTTTGTCTCCTTTTGTGTCACATTTGTATGCTCCTCCTCATCTCTCTCTTAGACAACACGCGCGCACGACTACTTCTTTTACACACATCTTGCATCACAGAAGAGGCGTTCGTTGTTGTTGTTGCGGGCAAACTTTCTTTCTCTCTCTCTTCGAAAGCGTGAGAGATCTCTCGTTCTTTCTCCCCCCTCTCTCCACATCTCATCATCTCCCGAAAAAAGGAGGAGAGTTCTTTCTCATCGAAAAAGAAGAAGACAAAAGACGAGAGAGAATACTACGTCGCGATTATTATAAAATGATGATCCGAAACCGAAAGTTTTCCATCTTAGACGCGGTCTCGCACCCGTTCAAAACGATCGCGGCGAAGAGGAAGCAAAAACGAGCGACGTTTTTTGAGAATTTGGAAAATTACGACGAAGAACGCATCAACCAAAGGGCGGTTTTGTTGGAGAAGTTACGGGAGAGGTACGAGGAAAGGAAGGATTTGAAGAAGACGACGAGGAACGGGAGTAGTAATAGTAAGACTGATGGGAGGACAGATAATGACGCGGGAGAGAAGAAGAGTATCAACACGGCCCCGGCGTCTCCGAATAAAACAAAGAAGAAGATGGAAAGGCCTTTAATCCAAGAGCACTACGTTCCGAAGCTTTCGCCGGATGCGGTGGCCGCGGTGGTGGAAGATTTGAGACACGGAAGAGATAAATTTTCCATGACGGACGCGATGAGTATCATAAGCGGCGCGACTGTGTTATTTTCTCGAGAACCGAACGTGTGCAGAGTGTATTCGCACGAAGACGAGGACGGGTTCGTGATTATCGTCGGCGATATCCACGGACAGTTGGAGGATTTGTTGCACTTGTTGACGGTGTGCGGGATGCCGTCGGAGAAGAATATATACGTTTTTAACGGTGATTTAGTCGATCGCGGAGGAAACGGGTGCGAGGTTGTGCTTTTGATTCTAGCCATGAAGTTGCAACACCCAGAGTTTGTGCACGTGAACAGAGGGAACCACGAGGACCCACACATTAACATTTTCGGCGGCTTCGAGGAGGAGTGTTTGAAAAAATACGACCACGGCGTGTTTCAAGCGTTTCACGAGTGTTTTAGGTGGTTTCCGATATGCACGATCGTAAACGACCGCACGTTTGTCTGTCACGGAGGACCGCCGATGGAAGCGGATGGCTCTTTAGTTTCCGTGAAGCGGTTGGAGCAAATCCAGAAAGGACCGAGTTTTTTCGAATCGAAGAGCGCGAGACGGTTGGCGATGAAAAAGCAGAAGAAAGTGACGAGGAAAATGATGATGCTGAAGAAGAAGAGAGATGAACGCGTAAAACAAGCGAATGTAGCGGGTAATAATAATAGTAATAACGCGGGACGAAAGAAAGAGGACCCCGAAGAAGAAGAAGAAGAAGACGATGCTGATGATGACGACGACGACGACGACGATGAACTGAGCGACGACGAATACGATTTAAAAACCGAACGAGAATTTCTAATCTGTAAATCTATGATCTGGTCGGACCCACACCCAAACGATGATTTCGTTGGCGTGGAAAATTCCACCCGAGGTGCCGGCGGTTTATTCGGCGCGAACGTTACGCACGAATTCCTTAAAGAGAACAAGTTATCGTGCCTTGTGCGTTCGCACCAGTGCGTCGCGAGCGGCATCGAGACGTGTCACGACGGTCGACTGTTTACGGTATTTTCGGCGAGTAACTATTGCGGGAAATCCGGGAACAGAGGCGCTATACTCCGTTTACAACGAAATGATAAGCTCCCGCAACCGAAATACGCCATGACGTGGAAAAACGAGGATTGCGTAAACGTCGACTTGCGGCACAAAGTATCGTTTCATCGTAAAAAAGGAGACAAGAAACGCGCTTTGCAAATGGCCGCGATGCAAGCGAGCGAGTACATCATCGAGTACAAGAGAGAATTGTTTGACCACTGGTCGAGCATAGACATTAAAGGGAAAGGTAGAATAACTCGCGAACAGTGGGCGGATGGTTTACAAACGGTGTTGAAGCTCCGCTCGCAGTGGAAAAAAATGTTCCCGATGTTAGTTAGCGCGAACGAAGTTACGACCGGAGGCTTGTTTTCCATGAAACCAAGAAAAAATACGCAATCAATGGACGCTATTGAAAAAGCGTCTTCCTCGTCGTTTAAGAAAGTATACGTGAAATTCCCGGAATTCTTGGCGCGATACACGCCGAGACTGAAATCTGGCTGCCGAGAGTGGCAAGAAGAAGTTTTGGACGAACTTCGACAAGCGCTGATCTCTGAGGCGAAAAATTTATCCTCCGCGTTCGAAAAAATGGACGTGGACGGTTCCGGTTCCATCGACTCGAAAGAGTTCACGAAAGCCATACGAAACATTCCAAATTTAGACGTGCTTTCCAACGCGCAAATTCTCTCCGTGTTCAACGCGTTCGACGTAGACGATTCCGGGACGCTCGATTTAGGCGAATTTAGTTCCATGTTTGAAGATTTCGTCAGCGAAGAGGCGGAAAACGAATTGTTACCGGCTGTTTCTTCGCCTGGATCGCCGAGCACGAGAGCGCGAAACGACGAGGTTTCCGTGTTGTGGAAAGATCGATCGTCGAAAGGAAGAGGGCAAATCGCGAAAATGATTTCTTTAAGTCGTTCGTTCAATCGCGTTTTATCTCTCAAGGAGAAGGAAGAGCGAGGGAGCGCGACCGAGGAAGAGTTACAATCGATCGCGTCTTTGAAGAAAATACTCTCCGGAGGAGGCGGCAAAGGAGGACGAGGAGAACAAGAAGGAGACAACGGCGACGACGAAGAGAAGGTTAAAATAAGCGACGTATGGAACGACGACATCGAACAAGCGATTTCAAAATTATTCACGGGATACAAAAAAGAGTTGCATCACGTGTGGCACACGATCATCGCCGCCGCTGGAGGCGAGCGAAAGAAAGAAACGCACCACCAATCCATATCTAACGCTCACTTTGTGGATCTCATGTTATCCTTAGACGAGGTGATCAACGGCGATCTCAACGTGCTCACCGAGTCGAGCGCGAAACGGTTAGCGGAGCACATGGACACGAACAAAGATGGCACCATCGATTACGACGAGTTTATACGCGCGACTGAACCCGATATCGAACAACTGAACAGATATTTGGCGTTTGACATTGATTTGTTCGAATCTCAAAGGAAAGCTGGCGTGATGTGATACAATTTATTTATTCTCGTACCTTCGCACGTACGCACGTCCTCCTCTCTTTCCTTTTGTTTCCTTTCCTCAACCGAAAGGAAAAAGGAGGAATTTTTGAATTTTTCCTCACTCTCTTTACCTCGCGCGCACATCGTCCGCGCATCACCAGAGAGCGCAAACGCATCGCGAAAGCCGCGAGGCGGGCAGACAGAGAAAGAGAGACGACAAAAAAGCGGATACCGAAGAAGAAGAGAAGGTTCTGTTTATACTAACTACTACGCGCGACGGAGAGAGATTTATTAATTGTGGTGTCGAAAGATATATCTGACTGTGCATATGAATATGAATTTCCGCACTTTCAATGTGCGCGGATGTATCTGCGCCTCGCTCGTTTTGGCGTGCTTCCTCCTGGGTTTGCTCGATGGCGCGCGCTCGGAGACGGTCAACCCGACGTGGTATTCCATCTCTCACAACGGGGGCGCGCGTTTTGTGGCGATCGGTCGCGGTTCATAAAAACGGAGTCGTCATGGCCGCAGTGGTGAAAAACGGAGGGTTGTGGATTTCTAAAAATGGGGGCGAACGGTGGACACTCTCGGAAGGCGCGCCGACGGACGCGGACTGGTTCGGCGTTTCCATCGCGGACGACGATCCGAATTATATGATTGCATGCGTTATTCGCTCACATTTGTATCGCACGACAGATGGCGGCGCCACGTGGACGATGTTTACGGATGAAGCGGTAATGTTGGAAAGTACCGGAGCGTGGCCCAGCTGGAAGGGTACGGCTCTATCCGCGAACGCGAAGTATCAACTGGTGAACTCTTTCAGTGGACACATGTTTAAATCGAGCGATTTTGGAGCGACATGGAGTCGAGCGCAACTTGGCACTGCAACTGGTAGATTGCAAGATACGGATGGGAATATTATCGGCGATTACACCGGCGGGGACATCGGGGCGAAAAATTACTACAGCTGCGATATGTCCGCCGACGGAAGATATCAAACCGCCGTGGTATCCAATGGTTTAATTTATGTATCGAATGATTACGGCGAGACATTTCTTCCTCCGTTTTACGACGGAACTGCGGGACAGAACCCGGTTGGGAATAAAGTTGATTCATGGCAAACTGTGAAAATGAGCGAGGATGGGCAATACCAGTTAGCTTGCGTTTACTTGACAGGACATCTGACGCTATCAACAGATTACGGAGTCAGCTGGAAAAAAGTGGCTGAGGATGAGTGCCTCGATGCATCAACGTGTATTGATAGTTTGAATTATCAATACGTCGCTGTTTCAGAGGATGGAAGCGCGATGATGGCCGCGGTAACTAACGGGTATTTACTACGCTCGACGGATTACGGGGCCACTTGGGCATATTTGACCGATCAAGGTAGAGGAACGTGGACGAGCATTGGCATGTCAAACGATGGTAAAAACGTTCTCGCGTCGTGGTCGACATCTTATTTGTATATTGGACAGTACAAGTGCGTCTCGGGTACCTATGGAACTTTTCCGGATTGTACCACCTGTCCTGAAGGAACATGTTCGCTCGGCGGGGACGGCACTGGTTCGAGTAGTTGTTTGGCTACTCTATGCTACACTCTCGACACCACTTCAAAGGGTGATATTTTAATACGCGACGTGATAACCATGACATTGACGTTGCCAGAAGCACTTCCGGCGGGCAACGAGCTTCGCTTTGAGTTGTATTCTCAGCTTGAAGAGGCTACGATCTTTATCCACGCCGCGGATGATACCGGCTCGGAGTTGATAACTGACTCCATGGCGAACAACGTTCTTACATTCCAGCCGGGCGAAACGACCAAGCCGTTCAAGATTACACAAACGAGTAATGTCGAGACGGGCTTGTACGTTGTATTTGAAAACACTGTCGTGGGTGGCGCATATAATCTTCCCAATCGCTACGCGATTTATTCTCCAAAAACAATAAAAGCGAGGAAGAAGAAAATATATACCCCTATTATCAACAGCGGGATAAGTCTAGACTACTTGGAGCGGTACAATTTTGCTACTCAGCTCGAGGTGTTACCGTCGCAGTACTTGGTCGATAGTGGAGAAAGTTTCGAATTGAGTGTCACTTCAAGCGCCCTTATCTTTCGAACGAGTACCGGTGGTAACACTATTACGTTGGATTCAGCGTCGCTGGAAACATCTTTGATCATTTATGGTGTAGAGATTGGCACTCAAAATTATAAAATCATGGTACCTCAAGGATCAAAATGGGCGGAAGAATACGCGCCTGCCGTGGATACAGTCGACGTGGAGGTAACCTGCGGTGTAGGTTCAGTTCCAGAGCTCGAAAACACGTACACTGGCGCGCAAACAAAAAAATGCATCGCCTGTCCGACTGGCACGATTGCGTTTTCTGGGGCTGAATCTTTATTGGACTGCGTTTGCCCCTTGAACACTGTCGATATTAGGTTGTCTGGATTTCTATCCGACACTTACACCGTGCCCGTTGATGTCTATCCCTGTCTATCGGCATCGTTATATTGTGAAAAACGTGTTTTTGACGTAGAATTGGGCGAGTATCAACAATGCGTCGATTTCGTTGGAGGTAAACCCGTGGGAATATCGAAAAATTACTATCGCTACGAATTCAATAGTTGGCAACTCGTCGTTCCCGGTCAGGAAACAGCGACGCTCACTCTTACAGACGAACACTTGACGAAACTGAAGCCTGTTGTTGCAGTTTTGAGTTGCAAAAGTGTAACCTGCGAATATAACGCGACGGGATTGGATTCGACGGGTTGTTTAAGCGGGAGCATCGGACCAATGTGTTCCGTTTGTGAAGACGACTATTTTTGGCATCAAGATGACGAAATGTGCACGAAATGCTCAAGTAATCCGGACGGTTATTTTTCGGCTGAATTTATCGGGATGACTTTGGCTACAACTGCGTTTATTCTTGGCATGGCGTTTCTGATTGTTCCCATTCGAGACAGGTTGGACGAGATAGAGATTTTTCGTAACCGAGTTCGTCACGAATTCCGCACGCGGTTCGGTTTGTTCAAAAGCGAAGTGGCTACGGGTAAAAAGGAATTACAGTTTTTGACTGAAGGTACCACTCTTAAGGAGAGACTTTCGTATGCACCTCACATGCCAAATAATATGCGTTTTCGCGTTGGTCAGAAGATATATAATTTCCTCAACGACTTCTCGCCAAAAATGAAGCTTCTCGTTGGGTTTGTTCAAATTATAGTTCTTTGGCCCGAGTCTCTGTATTTTGTTGAGTGGCCAAAAAGTTTGAACAACTTTGTAACTGCGATGCAGATATTCTCTTTGAACTTTGAAGTCCTGCCGATTGATTGCGTCGTGCAAAGAGATTATTACGCAAACTTCTTCGCCGCAACGTTAAGTCCTGTGGTTACGTGTCTCTTCATCATGATTTCTTTCGGCATCGCGTCTCTTTATCTCTCCATACGAGATAAGAATAACGAAAGATCTCGTCGTTATATTGGCTACGGCGTGAAAGTTTGCATATTATTTCTCTTTATTATTTATCCATCGGTTTCTGGCATGATTTTGCAGTACTTTCCGTGCAGAGATATCGGTAGTGGCGCGAATTACTTGCGCTTCAGTATTGAAACTTCTTGCGATACTTCAAAATACGATGATTTTGCTGGGATAGTTTACTTCATGCTCACCGTGTACGTCATCGGTATTCCAGTTTTATTTCTCTCGATGATGCCCACGGCTTCGTACTCGAAACATTTCCGCTTTCTTTTAAAAGATTACAAGCCGAAGTTCTGGTACTTTGAAATCATCGATATGATGAGAAAGCTGTTTTTAGGGGCCGTGATTATCTTTGTCGGCGATGAGGAGAGTTCTTTGCAGCTCTACGTGGTTGTTTTTAGCTCGATGCTATTCGCGTTAATCTTGGGAATGTCCAAACCTTTCATCCGTGAGGACGATAACGTCCTGTCTCAAGTCATAAACATGGAGTTGGGCTTTATCGCGCTCGTCGCAATTGCAATCAACGATGGAGAAGATTCTCTCGGCTCAAAATCTATCGTCGATGGTTTGATTCTCTTCGCGGTCGTGACAGTATGTGCCACATGTATCGGCTCGGCTTTCTATATATTTTTCTCAAGGGGCTCGAACAGGGCAGATTTTTCAAAGTACGATGAAGACATGTCGGGTGATTTGGACCGGGACGAATTAAAGATGCTTTTGCGCGACTTGAATAAGATCGACAGCGACGACGTTTGCGACGAAATTTTCGCCAAGTTTGATAAAGAGCACGTCGATTCTCTCGATTTTGACGAGTTTATCGAAGCCGGAGTATTTTTGCATGCGTTACCGACGCAAAAGTCTCTATTAGGGAGGACTTTATCCTCTCGAGCCGAAAAGGAAGTGCAGCCGTCGAAGAACACAGACACGTTTATGCGCGGGTTGTCGAGAAAGTTCACGATGAAAGGCACGGGTTCGTTCAAGATTTAATAATGTACGTTATATTTTGTATTTTGGGCTATAATAATCTTTTCCGTCGTGTTGTAGTTCTGTTTGTGTCGTATTCTTTTCTATATTTATACCGCGCCAACCGCCGCATCTCCCTCCGCGTAACCAATCAACCCCAAGTAATCCTCCTTAATCGTGGCTATGCAGAAAATATCGTTCGCGTCTATTCTCATCCCGACAATCTTCACCCTCACTTCACAATCTACCCCAATCGTAATCTGCCCGTCGTCCGACTTGTAACAATTCTCATCCGTCGCGTATTTCACGTCGTCCGGAACCAACGAATTACTCACGAACAACTGCAACGGCCCGGCTTCCGCGAAGAAACCAAACTTATTCACTTGCGTCACGACCGCGTCCAACACTTCGTTCTTAAATGGCCGGTACGCGACGCAGTCGTATTCCACCGCGAACTTCGCTCGAGCCGTGCCGTCGTCGGTGATGATCCCTTCCGAAACGTTCTCGATGTGCGTGATGCAGACGATAAATCCGTACCGTCCCGAACACGTGCCTTCCATCTGTTGTTGTTGTTCGACGAAAGGAAAGAGATGCAGAGAGAGAGAAAGGGTATGGCAGCGCGTCAGCGAAGATAGAGTGATGATGTCACGATATAAACAAATCGAACGAGAGAGAGGCGAAAGTCACAAAAAATGTCCATCCAGCAAGTGTCCAAAAACTCCATCCAACTCTCTCTCTGAGAAGAGCTTTTAAAACAAATCTCTCGTTTCCATGATCACCCCGCGATGCGATCGAGCGATTCAATAAATAAACACTCTCACCTCTAACTTAATCTTCTCCATGATCACGTCTTTCATTCGCGCGCCGAAATGTCTCGGTTCCAGAACGACGTTCTTTTCTCGTCGCACGTGGAAAAACATCCGATCGCTCCAATTCCCCTCTAATGTCCAATGGACTTCTCTTTCTCTCTCTCTCTCCTTCTGTAAGAACAACAGACGCGAGATGATATGTGCTCTCTGTCTCTCTCCCTCTTTCCGTGTGGTGCTTTTTTTGACTCTCTCTCTCTCTGAGTCACCGACCGCCGGAAAAGAAAGAATGAGACTTCAAAGAGTAAAAGAAGTGACGAATTTCCAATTCGCTTGCTTCCCCACAAGTAAAGAAGAGATATGAGAAGTCCGAGATTCTCAAACGCGGGGAACTGGCAAAAACTCTTCGTCGCGTCGACGTTTTTGATTGGATTCTCAGCCGTCGTGTTTTCGACGTCTCGTCGAGAAAGAGAGGCGAGGCACGACCTGTTGAAAGCGGACGTCTTGAGAAAAGAATCGACTGATGAGAATGCGAACACCATCCACGCGATGAGACGAATACTTTTATCGAAGAATAAAGAGGACGACGACGAGTTGAAAGCGAAAAAAAGGAGAGAAGAGGTCGAGCGACTCGTGAGAGAGGAATTGGAGAGGAAAAGAGAGAGTGGTAAGGCGAAGGTTTTAGAGTAGTGAGAGTAGTAGTAGTACCGTAGAATAGAAAGTCTTGAATTGATGTAAAAATACAGATGTGTGCGAGAAATGTCTTCGTTTCCGTCGGGACTCGCTTGGTCGATGTTCCCTCATCGAAGCGGCACTCGGGCTTCCTCGTGAAAGTTTTCCTTCTTCGCCAACGGGTTGGTTAAATAACCACCGGATCGGTACGAACGCAAATAGTCGATGGTGATGCCGTCCATCTTCGCCGGGGTCATCCCTAACTCTTTAAATCCTAACTCGTTTGGTTTCTTCACGTAATCCGCGTCTTGAGCGTCGACGAAGGACCTGGTCAACCCTTTCGGCGTCGGCAACGGGAACGGAACTCGGTTTAACAAGAACTCGTGCGGCACGGAGAGGAGTTTGTAGACAAACTTTGGGATGTACGCGACTCTGGCGGAGCGGAATCTTCCCGCGTCCACGGTTAACTTTGCCAACTCTTCCATCGTAAACGTCTTTTCGCCGGCTAAGACGTACTCTTTACCTACCGTCTCTTCGTCGTACGGTATTTGGCTGATGGCAATGGCCACGTCGTCCACCGAGACCGGTTGGTGTTTCGATTCCCCTAATCCCGTCAACGGAACGAACGGAAACTTACTCGCGTGTTCCGCGAACACGTTCAAAAATCTATCCTCGACGCCGATCAATTTCGCCGGTTTCACGATGGTCGCCCTCGGGAAAATTCTCCTCACCTCCTCGTCCCCTTCCGCTTTCGTGCGATAATACTTCGATTTCGCGTTCACATCCGCCCCAAGCGCGGACACGTGGATCAATCTCTTCACCGAGGAACTCTCCTTGCACGCCTCCGCCAATCGTCTCGGAAAGTCTCGATGCACGTCCTCGAACGAAAAATTCCTCGTCTCCCACTCTCTCCCGACCATATTAATCACCACGTTCGCGCGTTCCACCGCGTATTTAATCGCCTCGTCGTCTCTCATCGAGTAATCGAATTGTACAATTTGTCCTAAATCTCCCATTGGTTTTAAATGTTGTCGATGGTTCTCCGAACATCTCGTCGGTACGAGCACTCGACTGCCGTTTTTCGCCAAGTGATTCACCACGTACCGGCCTAAAAACCCAGTCGAACCGAACACGGCCGCGGTGATTCCGGAATACGACGATCTGCCACCGGTGCCTTTTTTCTCGAAATCTACCGGTAACTCTCGTTCGAAGTGGCGTTGTAAAGAAGAACTCGACGCCGAAGCAGACTCCGAAGACGAAGACGAATAGAAACGATGACTTTTAAGCGTCGTTGGGGAAGACACAGACGCTTCAAAATCTCGCATCATTTTCATCAACATCATCGTCTTCTCGTTGTGACTCGTTTTGTTGCGTAACAAAAATATCCCCGCTGCTCTCTTACTAGAATAAGAAGAAGACATGATGACGACGAGATGCTTTTGATCCTGTGTATCTCTCTCTTTCTCTCTCTCTCTCTTTGACCTTCTCTTGCGTATAAAAAAGTGAAGAGATCAGACTTCAGACTAAACCCTATTAATGCATGAAACCCTAAAAAAACCTTTACAAAATTCTTCATTTGTATGTAAAGGGAAAAACCTCACATTTTCTCTCCTTAGTTTGCTCTTTCTTCGTATTCTTTTGGACGCATCATCGGAGGAGGAAGAGGAGACGCTTATTATCATCTGTTATTCTTGTTGTTCTTGTTATTTGTTGTACATTTTGAGTACATTGTGTTCGAAAAAACCTCTTTCTCATCATCATTTTCATCACCAGCTTCTTCCTTTGAGTTAACTGTGGTGGTGGTGTGGAAAGAGCGTTAAAGAGATTCAATAATCATGTCCACGCCGACGAGAACGCGGGGAGAACAAGCGAACGAAACGAACGGCGGTAACGGTGGTAACAGCAGCAATACGAATTCCCCTTCCCAGCAGCAAAATCAATCGTTATCCCCGTCGATCGTGTACCCGACAAAATTCACCTGGCATTACGAAGGAAAAGTCGTGCACTTGTGCGGGTCGTTTACGAATTGGCTGGAAACCGTACCGATGGCGCCTGAAATCGTGCCGCCGAACGGGAACCAAGTCTTCTCCGTGGTGTGCAACTTACCGTCCGGGTACCATCAGTATAAGTTTATCGTGGACGGGGAGTGGAGGCACGACGAGAATCAAGCGTTTATACAGGACCCGCTCGGGAACGTGAATAATTGGTTGTTCGTGAAGAAGCCGTCGGCGACGAGCGGCGGGGGCGGGAGTTCGGTGGTTTCCAGTCCGAGCAATGGTGGTGGAATTGGGAGTCCTGGGATGAGTAGCGCGGAGAACGTGAGCATGCACAGCGCACAAACCGGTGGTGGTGGTGGTGGTGGTAGTGGGTATAATCAACAGATGATGATGACGCAACAACAGCAAAACTATCAGCGAGGCACGGCGCCGCTGGAAGTGCCGGGGATGATGTCGCCAGGAGGAGGATCGTCCGGTATGAACGATGCCGGCATTGTTGGTGGCGGACAGCAAGCGCAAGTGATGCACCATCAGCATCAACAGGATCGACCGCAAGCGCAGTGGTTAAGTCACGATGATTCGCAATCGGACAGCTTGAACGCGGCGGCGCTGGAGCAACAACGGAGAATACAACAACAACGACAGCACCAAGGTGGAGGAAGCGATCTGCACTTAGTTGGGGAGATTTCTCCAGAACGTGCGTCGCAAAGGCACCATCACGCGATGCGGGACGAGGCGAATGCGGCGGCGGCGGCGAATGTCATAGACGCCGGCATGGATTGGGTATCCGGAGGGATCAACGGGTTGCAGATTAAACGAGACGGCGACGGGAGACGGAAGTCTATAAACGTAGCCAGAGACGGTGGACCCATAGCGGCGGCGGCGGCGGTGGCTTCGACTCGACCCCCAATGCAACCGAGCACGAATAATAACGACTACGTCGAGCAGCAAGGTGGAGCAAATCCGGACGATTACGCCTCGGACGCGTCTCGCGCGAGAGTCTTGGAGTTTTTGCAAAGACATACTGCGTATGAATTGATACCAGAGTCGAATAAAGTAGTCGTGTTTGATATCAATTTACCAGTCAGGCAAGCGTTTCACGCGTTCTACGAGCAACAGATAGCCGCGGCGCCGCTTTGGAATCCGGCAAAAGGGGATTTCGCCGGGATGATTTCCGCCGGCGAGTTTATAGATTTGTTGCGAGTGCTCTCGGAGGCGTTCAAAGACGTGAAGCAAGTTACGGAAGAAGATTTAGATAGGTTTACCGTCGCGAAAGCGCGGGAAGAATGCGGCGCGAGCGTGGAGAATTCGAGTTTAATTTCGGTTCGACCGGAAGATTCGTTACACCTGGTCGCTTTGGTTTTGTTAAAGAACAACATGTACTCCGTCCCGGTTGTTTCGTACGGAGGCGGCGGCGGCCAGCAAAGCGGCGGCAGCCAGAGCAAGAAGGCATCGGGTAGTAGCGGTGGTGGTGGTGGTGATGGTGTTGGGGGTGATACTAGTGATAACAAAGATAGCAATAACAACAACAAAATGGGAAGTAGGAATCGGAACGCCGCGCAGCTTCTTCACGTGACCAATCTCGCGGAGATTTTCGCGTGTTTGCACAGACACTTTAGAGGCGTACCTTCCTCCTTGCCGCTCTTTTCGCAGCCGCTTGGTGCTTTACCCATTGGCACGTGGACGAAAGAGTTTGGCGGAAGACGGTCGCCGAGCGATTCCTTACTTCGGAGGACAAACTCGTTCGGTCAAGCGGACGCGGTAGAAGCGGCGTCGGATGAACAGTTCTTCGCTAATCTTCCTGAAGAGTTGCAAAGACTAGCGCCTTTGAGGTGCGTCTATCCTCAGACAACATTGGCGGAAGCGTTTACGATGATGAATGGTGTCTCGTGCTTACCAGTCGTGGACGACAGCGGGAGAGGTGGTTTGATTGACGTCTACGCGAGAAGTGACATTGTGAAATTAGCCTCGAACAACGCGTATTTGAACGTAAACATGGACGAGTTTACGATAGCTAGAGCGTTGCAAAACTCGAGAATGGCTTCGGGCGGCGGTGGGTACGCGCCATCGTCTTCGTTAGGCGGTGGTGGTAACGATGCCTCCATGGACGGATCATCAATGAACACGATGCCGAGCAATGTTTTAAATAGCAAACCTCCGAGTCCGAAATTCAACGCCAGCGGTATGAGCGACAGCCCATTTCATTCCGGTGGAGGGTCGCCTTCGAAAGGTAATAATAATAGTAGCACGTACACCGGCGGATTTTCAACATGTACGCGTTCGGATACCTTGCGAGCGGCGGTCGAGGCATTAGGATTACCAGGCGTGAAACGTCTAGTCGTAGTGGATGAAAAAACGGGAGCGTTGGAAGGTATCATCGCGTTATCAGACGTCATGCGCTTTTTGTTGAGATAGAGAGAGAAGAGAGAGATGTTTAAAAGGTTGATGAGAATTTTAAAACAAAATAGTAATTTCATGATTTCACACACGTCAGTTTGGCGTCGTCGTTACAAAAATACAAACTTTCTAACATATAATTCAACTCGTTCCTCAAACTAAAAAGGTCAATACAACAACACTTCTGCGAATATCAGCATCATAGCCGCAAAATATGCGACAACAACTTTGTAAGATGGGAGCTTTCTAAATCCTTTATTCACGTCAAAATTAACGTTCGGCTCGCTTCCTACAGGCGCCGAAGACGTGATGTATGGACCTCGTAAATTGTTCAACTCGTCTGGCGCAACGCAACCGCCGTACCCGTCGCAAACTTTCGCAAAGACGCCGTCGGTTGTCGAAGGAACGCTAGAGCACGGGTACCCTTTCTCAGGTTCAATGGAATAATCGTGTGGCCCGTTACACGACGAGACGGAACCGTAGCACCTGAACGCAGTTGTCGAGCATACGCTTTCCGGAAACGAAACTTTTTCAGTCACGCAAAATCCGCCATGGGAGGTCGAATCGATTTGTTGGCACCAAAA
>Ga0257106_1000278_pt1 | contig 31881 bp, 17 predicted proteins | sample LP_taG_3_FD_190177 | JGI IMG/M metagenome (GOLD analysis project Ga0257106, IMG submission 190177) | Marine microbial communities from Northeast Subartic Pacific Ocean, Canada - LP_J_2011_P26_10m | ecosystem: Environmental > Aquatic > Marine > Oceanic | place: Canada: Northeast Subartic Pacific...
GTCCGAGGCTTACCTCGTCGGCCTCTTCGAGGACACCAACCTCTGCGCCATCCACGCCAAGCGCGTGACCATCATGCCCAAGGACATCCAGCTCGCCCGCCGCATCCGTGGCGAGCGCGCCTAAGCGTTCGACCCAACATGGTCAACACTTAGTGTCCCTCACGGCAGAAAACCAACTACTCTCAATGGTGTTTAAACAATTAACACCACCAAAGGCCTCAAGGTCAACTCAAACCCGTCGTAAACCTCGCCCCTCAAGCTTCGCCCGATTATTTGAATAGTACCCCTCTCGTCGACGATCTCCGCGACGCGAGCGAGGTACGCCATGGCTTGACGTGTATCGACCCGGTTTTACACCCGCGAACGTGTTTATGACGATGTATCAATTACAACCTCTCAACGCGCGTCGGTCTGCGCCGCGGTCGTACCCGCGGCACTGACCGCCAGCGCAGCCGCGCCTCCTTCGCCCCCCGAGCATCATCCATTCGAACCATTCACACCCAGGTCAGTCGAAGACCCTCTCGCCCGTGCTGAACGCCAGCCACGTCGCGGCTCCGAACGCGTACACGCCCGCGGTGATGAACAGCACCGCGCGCCAAGACCCCGTGCTCTCCAGGATCACCCCCGTCATGTACGTCCCGACGATCCCCGCGAACGATCCCGCGGTGTTGGCCATCCCGTGCAGCGCGCCGACGTAGCGCGGGCCAATCTCCTGGAAGTTGACGAGGAAACCAGCCTGGGTGAACGCGGTGCATCCGATGGCGACGGTCAGCACCGCGAGCGCGCCGTTCGCGGAGGTCTGGAACGTCAGCAGCACCAGCATCAGCGCCGGCCCGATGAACCCGACGCCCTGGATGAACTTGCGCACCGTCGTCACGGACACCCCCTTGGCGATTAGAGAATCAGCCAGAGTCCCCGCGAACACGCCGCTCAACGCCATCGTCGCCCACGGCAGCGCGGAGAAGTACGACGACTTGGCCAGCTCCAATCCCATGACCTGCTTGAAGTACAAAGGCATCCACGCCAGGAGGATGAAGTACCCCCAGTTGTTCACGAAGTTGGCCACGATGCACGCCCACACCGGAGCCTTGCTCAGCAGTAGCCGAAACGGAGGGCGCTCGCTTTTCATCGTCGCTGAATCATCCGCCACGCTTCCCCCGTCCTCGATGTGCGCCAGCTCCGCCGGGGAGACGCGCCGGGAGGCAAGCGACTCCCTCGGGTAGGTCGTCGCGGCGAACCCCCACACCACCGCCCAGAGCACCCCGCTCAGGCCGAACACGGCGAACGGCCCGGTGACGCCGCCCCACGCCAACATGGCGGGCGCCGCGAGGAGGCCAACCATGGATCCGCTCTGGAACCCGCCCATGCACGCGGCGACCGCGCGTGACCTCTCCGCCTTGGGGACCCATCGCGCGGTGAGGTTGTTCATGCACGGCAGCGCGACGCCCTCCCCGAGTCCCATGACCGCGCGCGTGAGCAGCAGGAGCGGGAGGCTCGTCGCCGCGGCGAAGGGCGTCGCCATGGTGGCCAGCGACCATACCAATATGCCTCCCCCGAGGACCGCCTTACCGCCGTACCTGTCCGCGAGCACGCCGCCGAGGAGTGGCGTGAGCATGTACCCCCACAGGAACGACGACTGCACCAGGCCGATCGCGCGTTCGCCCCATCCGTGCGCCTGCGCGAGTGGCACTCCGGCGACTGACATGATGACTCGATCGGCGTTGCACAGGAGCAGCGCGAGCGCGATGAGGGCGACGACGACGAAGCGGTATCCGGTCTCGCGCGTCGCCTCTGGATCGTCCGCGGCGAGCGCGGGTGCGGAGGAGGACGCGGCGGCGCGCACCGACGATCGCTTGATGTCGGCACGTCGCGTCGTCGTCTTACTCGCCCTAGGGATCCACGTGGACGAACTATCCGGAACCACGCCGCGCCGTGCACGTCGCGTCGGCCGGACGGGCCCGGCGGACGTCGCCGTGCGTCCGGACCTGATCCGTGAGATGCATCCTCCGACTCTTCCAACGATCGACGCCTGTCGCGCGGCCAACATGGTGGCCCGAGACGCGCGCTTGCACGCAGACGCAGAGAGTGATTGTTCCGTCGAGCTCCGATAGTGCTTCAAGGTGTGGTGACTGAGCAAATAGTGGTGTGGTTGACGGTTATTAAAAGTGGGGGTAAACTGGTTGACGGTCGGATAGAGTGAGCCAAAACACTATTTGGCGATTTCTTTTATTTTCTGTATGGCGGTTCACAGCACAAGTAGTCAAATAAATTCAACAAGTGGCTTTGAACACCATCGATTGGCTCAGGATAGCCTTCTTCCGAGGCTCTCGGAGGAGTTCGGGGGCGCGGGTGACGTCGCCGGGACGCGTCCGGGGGCTGGCTCGTTGCGCTCATATCCGGTGGAACCCGAGCGCCCGGACGAGTACGAGCTCGACCCGCGACGATCGCGGGGGGTATCGGTGTCGAAACCCCGCTCAATCGCGCGCTCATCCCGCGCGACTGGAGCCAACCCGGGTACATGCGAGACAGATCCAGTTGCGGTCGAGTCCGTCATTGTGCGTGAAACTTCGGCGTCTCTGGAATTTTTCTGAAGCTTGTTAAGCCGCACGCTCGGCGTCCGCGGAGGCAGGTGGGATTGCGCGCACGCACGAGTCTGCAGAGTGACTCGGGGCGCGACCAAGAGTCCACATGTCAGCGATGACAAACACACGGGGGGCGACGCGGTCGCACGCGGGTCGCCAGGCCGGCGGGCCGGCGGTTTCCGGGAACGCGGGGTTCTCGCTGGGCCACACGGAGCCGTCCCAGCTCGCACAAATGCCCGGGGCCGATGGGGCCAAGGTTGGGGGCAAGGACGGCTACGGCGATCCCGCGAACTCGTACTTCGAGTGCAACATCTGCCTAGAGCTGGCTTCGGACCCCGTCGTGACGCAGTGCGGGCACCTTTACTGCTGGCCCTGCATATACAAGTGAGTATCCGGCGCGGCACCTCCGGGATATTTTCCCATGCGCGCCCCACATTCCTACAACTTTGCCATCTCGCGGAGCCAACCCTCGGCGCGCGGGTTCGACCCGGTCCTGACCGAATCCTCTCCCGCTTCTCGCTCGAACAGATGGTTGCAGGTCTTCCCCGAGGCTCAGCAGTGCCCGGTGTGCAAGGCTGGACTTTCCGAGGAGCTGGTGCGTCCGCCCCCACGCGCCCCACGAATCCAAATCAAGACGTTCACCCTAAATCTGATCTTCGCCTCGGATCAAATCGATCGATCGATCACCGCCTGACTTTCTTCCGCCCCTCACCTCATCCTCCCCAAACAGGTCATCCCTCTGTACGGTCGCGGGTCGTGCGAGCATCCCAGGGGCAAGCAGATGCTGGGCATCGACGTTCCCACGCGTCCGCAGGGTTTGCGGTTGCAGGCGAGGAACCCCGACGCGAACGGGGGTGGCGAGTGGGGCACGGCGGGCGCGGGCCCCGCGGAGAACGTGGGGCTCGTGTCCACGCTGCTCGGGTTCGGGATCCAGTTCGGCGCGAGCGGTAGGTCCAGCTTACTGATCAACAGCATGAGCCCGGAGCAGCAGCAGCAGGCGTTCCTGTCGCAGCTTCTGCTGCTCCTCGGATCGTTCGTGATCCTCTGCCTGTTGATCTTTTGAAGTTTTGACTCGAAACAGTCGATCGTCGGCGGTGAGAGGGAGGTGCGGCGGGTGTCGTGCCTACTCTCAAGTGTACCAGAGAATTGCGCGCAAGTAGTTAGCAATCGCACGTTGACAAGATTCGTTGTATGTATGTGATGATATCATATCAAGTAAAAGGAGCTAAACCCTGGTAAAACCATTCGCCGCTCTCGCCCCCACCGCCACGCACTCCTCAGTTTTTCCCCTTGGCGCCCTTACCCCTCCAGAGGATGCGGATCGGCGACCCCGGGAAGCCGATGTTATCCCGCAGACTCCGCTCCATGTACCGTTTGTACGTATCCGGGAAGAGCTTCGGGTCGTTGACGAAAAAGACAAACGTGGGCGGCCGGGTGGACGCCTGCGTGACGTAGTATACCCGACCCTTGCGGCCGGATTTACTCGGCGGGGACTTCCACAGCGTCGCCTCCTGGATCACGGAGTTGAGCGTGGCGGTGGTCAGGCGCTTCCTGTGGTGCACGGAAGCCTCGGACGCCGCGGCGAGAACCTTCTGCACCCTCTGACCCGTCAGCGCGCTGGTGTAAACCACGGTGGCCCACTCAAACACCCTGAGCTTGGACCGCAGGGTCTTGGTGTACTCGTTCATGGAGTAGGTGTCCTTGTCGATCCTGTCCCACTTGTTCACGCACAGCACCAGGGCGCAGCCCTCCTGAATGGCGGCCCTCTCCGCCAGCACAAAGTCCTGCTGGCTCGGTCCCTCCTCGGCGTCGATGACCAGCACGACGATGTCCGCGCGGCGCATCGCCTGCAGCGCCCTGCCCACGGCGAGGGACTCGGGAGCGTCCTTGGAGGCCGCCACGGACGTCCGTCTCCTGATGCCCGCGGTATCGATCAGGGTGTACTTGTTCCCGTCGGCGCCGACGACGTCGCTGTCGATGGTGTCCCGGGTGGTACCGCTGTAGTCGCTCACGATCGCCCGTGCGTCGCCCGCGAGCTGGTTCAGTAACGATGACTTGCCCACGTTGGGCCGGCCGATGATGGCAACCTTGAGGGGCCCGTCGCCCTCGCCGTCCTTCCAGCTCGGGTCGAGATCCTCTTCGGTGGGCGGGGGCAGCTCGGCGACGAGCCCGTCCATGAGCTCGCCGGTTCCCGTACCCGAGATGGCCGAGACCGCCAGCGGGGTGGGGCCGCCGAGGGACCAAAAGTCGAGCACCTGCTCCTCGCCCTTCGTGGTGCTCTCGCACTTGTTCACGGCCAAAAGCAGGGGCTTCTTGGAGTGGTACTTGCGGATCCAACCGTAAATCGACTCATCCGCGTTGGTCAGACCCTTCTGCCCGTCCGTGACCAAGATGAGCGCCGCCGCCTCGTTCACCGCGAGCGCCGCCTGCGACTCGACCATCCCGGGCAAAATCTCCACGCCGCCGACGGTGTCCACGCTGGGCGCGTCGTTCGGCGACCCCGGGAGGGATTCGAGGCCTCCGGTGTCCACCATCATGAACTCGGTGTCACCCCAAAACGCCCTGATGTACATGCGGTCGCGGGTCACCCCGGGCTGGTCGTAAACGATCGCCCGCTTGGTCCCCGTCAGCCTGTTGAACAACGCGCTCTTACCCACGTTCGGCCTGCCCACGATGGCCACCCTGGGCAGTTTATCGTCCGGTATCTTACCCCACTCGCGCCGCGTCTTCCTCCGGCGAGTTTTCTTTTTGGTCCCGGCGGAGTCATCCGCGTCGTCCTCGTCGGCGATGGAGGCTGACCCGGGGACGTAATCCTCCTCCACGTCGTCCGCGTCGTAGTCGTAGTAGTTGGCGGAGAAGTCATCGTCCATGTCCCCCGACCCGTCGACGTCTTCGTAGTCGTTGGCGACGGATGACGCGAGCGACTTGTCTACCCGGCCTTTCTTCAACCGGGCGCCATCTTCGGTCCTCGTCGCGGGCTTCGGCTTCTTGCCCGCGTCCGCCTCGTCCATCTCGGTCCACGCCGCCGAGGAGAGCTCGGACGCCCAGTCGGACGCCGCCGCGGCAGCCTCGGCGTCCAGCGCGGCCATCTCCTCCGCCGAGAGCGACGCGACCGCGTCGTCGTCGACGTCGTCGTCGCCGCCGCCGCTCAATGCCCGCGCGGAGACGAAGACGCCGCGCGAGGGCCCGCGGACGGACGATACGATGGGCATCGCACCGCTCCACCACGCCGACTGAGACGTCGCTCCCACGCGTCCACCGGCGCGGCGAACGAGCGTCGACGCGTCCCGGTCGCCGGATGCCACCGCCGCCGCCTCTTTGTGACGTGCCGACGCGGGCGCGAGGCGCGGGCGCGCGACTCCGCCGCGGCCGCTGTTCACTCGCGCTCCGCTCGACGCGCATGAGCGGGTCACCATGCGCATCCGCGCGAAGCACGGCCTCCACGCGCTCACCGCAGTCTTCAACGCGATAGCCATGTCCACCACGCGTCACTCACCAATGGAGTAATCCCCCGACGACGAGCAGAGATGCTTGACGCGTTCTACGGGCCTGACCGAGAGCCCATAACTCGTGGCGTCAGGGTTTGCGATTGGCAACGGTTCAGTCTGTTTGCCCATACATCAAACGGGGCAATGCTTTTTGGGACTTTTTAACAATGCTTTTTGGGACTTTTTGGCAAAAACCCACCCTCGCCAGAGGCGAAGGCCATCCCGGAGCGTCGACCGGCGGAAGCGACACCCGATCAGGGCGGGTTCGCATCGAGGTTGACTGAGACAGGAGTCGCGGGGACGAATCGGGGCGACTCGGGCGTGTTATCCGGAGCGCAGGGGACGGCCTGGGGCGCCAATTGAGTGATTTTGCCCGCCAACAACGTGAATTGCGGAAAGGGGGCGATGTCGGTGCCACCCAAGATTACGGTGGGCTTCCGGATCAAGTATTGGACCGAATGGGGCCAGAACTTGGTCGTGTGCGGGAACGACCCCCGCTTGGGCTCATGGGACGTGCGCAAGGGCGTATTCATGCGATGCCAGGTGAGCGCCCGCGCCCGATCGCTCGCCGCTCATTCCTCGTCAGCAGCCGCCGCTCGGGCGCCTTTTCTCTCCCAATCGCGCAACCCTCTCCCGTCCCCGTTACCGATCCCGTCCTCCCCGAAACGTCGTCATCCCGCGCACCGCTTCTACGTACTCACCGTGACTCCACACCCACCTCACCTTTAACAGCACCTGGGCGAGGATCAGCTCCTGTGGACCGGGAGCGTGACGGGTCACTTTGTTGGATCGTTCGATTACAGGTACGCGGTGGTTGACGGCGACATGAACGTGGTGCGATGGGACGCGTTCGTCCGGCACGCGCACTTCGCCCCGGCGATGCCCGAGGGCAGGAGCGGCGGCAGCGACGATAACAGCAGCGAAGCCTCCGGGAGCGCGGTTGGATACGGGCGGGACAAGGTTGAGATCCAGGACACGTGGGAGTTTCAGTCGCATCCCGAGAATCTGTTCGCGCGGGAGTCCTTCAGGGACGTCGTCCTCGACGACGGCTCGGGCAAGGCGGCTGAACAAAACCTCGACGCGCTACCCGAACCATCGCACGACGACGACGCGGCATCGCTCGCGGGAGCCCTGGCGTCCCTCGCGATCGACCCGCCGCGTGTCCGGGACGCCATCCGGGTTCGCCTCGAGGTGAGGACCCTTCGCCTCACGCCGGGCCAGCGTTTGACCGCGACGGGTGACTGCACTGCGCTCGGCGGATGGGAGCGGGACCTCGCGCCGGTGATGAACCTCGATGAGGGCACACGGACGTGGTGGCTGGACTTTGACGTCGCGCCCGAGGACCTTCCGGTGCGGTACAAGTACGCGCTGAAGGGCGCCACCCGAGCCGGGGACGCCATGGAGAAGGGCACGGACCGAATCGTGGCTCCCCTGGGGTGGATCGGCGAGTCCAGGGATTCATCCCCGGGCCTGTCCACGGGCACGGGAGGCGGGGCGTCGTCGCAATCGCTCGTGCGGGAAAAGGCTAACGGAACTTCGGAACTTCCCAACGGCGACGGAGCCATCAACGAGCCGGTTTCCCCGGAGAGGGTCAAGTTCACCGTCACGGATGTCGACATCGCCGTGGACCCGGTGGAACGCGCCACGGTGGCATCCGAGCGCAGGCCGGGCGGGCGCAAGTCCCACCACCGGTCGCCCTCGCGGATCATCGCCAGGGATGGGCACTTTCGGTACCCCGGCGTGTGGCGCGGGTCGGGGTTAGCGGCGCCCGTGTTTTCACTCCGATCGTGCGACTCGGTGGGCGCCGGGGATTTCGTGGACCTCAAGACCTTGGTGGACGTGGCACACGCGGGTGGCATGAACGTGGTCCAGCTGCTGCCCGTGAACGACACGACGGTGCACAACATGTGGTGGGATTCCTACCCGTACTCGTCCGTGTCGGTGTTTGCGTTGCATCCGTTGTACCTGCGGATTCAGCAGGTGGTGTCCGAGGCGGCGAGGGCCGCGGGGCCCGAGCACGCCGCTCGGTTCGCCAGCCTGCAGGCGGAGGTGAACAAGGCCAAGGCTGCGCTCGACCTCAAAGAGGTTGATTACGAGGCGACGGTGAAGGTGAAGATGTCAGTCGCCAAGCGGTGCTTCGAGGCTGTCAAAAACTCCTTCCTCAACTCCCCCGAGTTCACGGAGTTTCTCGCGGAGAACGCCGCGTGGCTCAAACCCTACGCCGTGTTCTGCGCCCTTCGCGAGCTCTTCGGCACCGCGCAGCACTGGAGATGGGGATCGCTCGGCTGCGAAAGTTCCACGGAGACGGTGACCAGGCTGTCGCAACCCGGCAGCGAGGTTTACAACACCGTCGCGCTGCACTACTTTGTCCAGTTCCACCTTGACGCGCAGCTTCGCGCCGCGTCCGCGCACGCCAAGCGCCGGGGCGTCATACTCAAGGGTGACCTACCCATCGGCGTGGACAAGGCGAGCGTGGACACGTGGATGTACCCGAGCCTGTTTCGAATGCACACCAGCACGGGCGCGCCGCCCGACGACTTTGACCCCAACGGTCAGAACTGGGGCTTCCCCACGTACAACTGGGAGGAGATGAGCAAAGACGGGTACGGGTGGTGGCGCGCGAGGATGTCACACCTGGAGCGGTACTTTTCCGCCATGCGAATCGACCACGTGCTCGGGTTCTTTCGCATCTGGGAGCTCCCGGCGCACACGCGGGTGGGGCGCATGGGCCGATTCCGACCCTCGGTCCCCATACGTCGCCACGAGCTCGAGCAGAGGGGTCTGTGGTTCGTGGACAGGCTCTGCGAGCCGCACGTCACGTCCGTCCTCTTGAAGGAGATTTTCGGCGACCGCGACGGCGAGGTTGCGGGTCGATTCATGGAGGAGACGGGGAGCGACGGGCACTTCCCCGACGGCCGGGCGATCAACACGTACCGGTTCAAGAACGAGTTCGTCACCGAGGAGGGCCTGTTGGGCTCCGACGCGTTCAAGATTCGGGACGGCTCACCGGACTGGCTCGTGGAGGAGACGGAACAGATGCGAAAGGGCCTACTGCACCTGCAGCACAACGTGTGTTTGCTACGGGACCCCGAGGACCCCGACGCCTTTTACCCGCGGATCGAGATGCAGAAGACGTCGTCGTTCGACGAGCTCGAGGGTTGGTCGAAGGACTCCCTGAACTGGCTCTACGACGACTATTTCGGCGCCAGGCAGGATACGCTCTGGAGGGATAACGCGAGACGGACGCTGCCCGCGCTGATGACGTGCACCGGTCAGCTGGTGTGCGGCGAGGATCTGGGCATGGTCCCGCCTTGCGTCCCGCCGGTGCTGGACGAGCTCGGCATCCTCGGCCTGCGCATCCAGCGCATGCCCCACGATGAGGGTGAGTTTGGCCGGCCTAACAGGTACCCTTACGCCACGGTGTGTTCGCCGTCGTGCCACGACACGACCACCACCAGGGCGTGGTACGAGACGGACCGGCACAGGCGGGCGCGGTACGCGCACCAGGTGCTGGGGATGCAGGGCGACGGTGCACTGGCGTCCTCCTTTCCCCCCCCGATGGCGTACAGGGTGGAACACGTGGAGGAAGGAAGCGGCGCGCAGAGGCGACGGACGTCGATCGGCAGCGTCGGCGTCGAGGATCTCGGCGGCGTCGCCGACGGCTCGGGGGATACCGGCTTTGTCGAGCGGCAACACCCGCCGCCGGATAAGTGCGAGCCCCACGTCATGCGGGCCATCGTCAGGCAGCACATGGCGTCCCCCAGTGCGTTGGCGGTATTCCCGGCGCAGGACCTACTGGCGCTCGAGGCGAGTTACGCGCAGAGGCCCGCGGAGGAGGAGACCATCAACGACCCGACGAACAATCGGCACTACTGGAGGTTCAGGCTGCACGTGCGGCTGGAGGACATGCTGGCGAACTCGGAGTGGCTCGCGGACATCAGGGAGCTGGTGAACGAGAGCGGGAGGCAGGAAGGGAAGCTGACAGTCTGAGAGTAGTTCGGAGAACAGTTGAAATTACAAAGCCTTTTCAAGCGCTTATATACTTGTACACTTCGCGCCGGGTCCCGCGGGCAATATTTTTTGCCCGACTAACCCGCGCTCAGTCCCTGTCCCAGGGTTTGATGACATTGTTGGAGAACTGCACTCCCTCGCACTCCTCCACATCCGGCGGCGCCAGGAACTCCCCGAGCGCCTGCTGGTACCCCGCAGGATCCACCCGGCCGATCTCGCAGTGCGGCGCATCGTCCCACGCCTTCATCGTGACCAGCCCGCCCCCCGCGCCGCGCCCGTCTGTGGCGGCGGACAAAGACCTCCCGAGCCGCATCGCCCGCGCCGTCGCGAACGCCTCCACCTGCTCGAACGGGATGATGGGATCCGCCCTGCTGTACATGAACATGGCGGGGCACCAGAGCAGACCCCGTTCGCCGGGGCGCTCGTCGCACAGGTTCCGCTGGATCTTAGCCTTGGTCCTGGCGCCGTCCTCGTTGGCGAGCCTGAGCGCCTGCAGCTTCCTCTCCGCGCTGGCGAAGGCAACCTCCGCCGCGTTTCCCTGCTTACTCCGTGCGTCACCGCTCCACCTGTTACCGGTCACCGCCGGGAACCCACCCCAGGCGGCGTCGATGTACCGAAGCCTCTTGGCGATGGGCGGCCAAGCCAGCATGGCCGCCGCCGTCTGCTGCAGCGTCACCGCCCCCGCCGACACCGCCGGCGCCGTCCGGTCTTCCCTGATGACGTCGGGCGCCGCCTTACCTTCCAGCACAGCCTCGAAGGACGCGGCCACCATGCCGGACTCCAGCTCGCCGGGCGCGCTGTCCACGACGAGCGCGACGACGTTCTGGGTAAAGTCCCGCGCCAGTTTGGGGTCGGGCGCGAATCCCAGCTTGCGCCTGAGCGCGGTGGACACGTCCCCTAGGGGCGTCTCGGTGTCGGCGACGAAGCCGGTCTGCGCGTGCATGACGTTACCCGCGAAGAGATACCCTCCGTTGCTGAAGATGTGGAGGACCACGCCGTCGGAGGCGTCCGAGACGGCGTCGGGCGTCGTCTCGAGCGGGACGGAATCTTCGTCAAAGTCCACCGTGCGCTCGGCGATTCGAGCCTTGGCCTTGGCGACGCTCTCGAGCGCGGACGCGGCGAAGGCATCGCCGAGCGCGGGGAAGAGCGTGGCGGCCGCGGGCGGGATGACGCACACCACGTTGTCGTACCCGATATCCGCGTACATCTTGGCGTACTTGCGGAGGTGCGAACGCTTGCACCCGAACCAACCCACGAGCACCGGGAGCGCCTCGCGGGTCGATGGGGCTCGAGAGTCGGCATCGGCGTCTCCTCGGGCGCGCGTTCCGTCGAGTGGGGAGTCGCGTACGACGCGCGCGAGCTCGACGTACGGGCCGAGGGTTTCGTACTCGATCGTCGTCGGCGGCGGGGGGAACTCGGCGGCGGCGGAGGTGGAGAAGCGACGCGTGCCGACGTCGGCGGTCGCGCGCGATTGTTGCCGTTGAGTCGCACTTTGGGCGGTCGGCGAAGCGTCGGGCTCGGTTTCGACGGCCCGCTCGTGGTGGTACTCCTCCCTGGCGGGCAGGAAGAGCTCGTCCTCGCCCATGAGCATCTCATCGTACGAGTTGGCGGTGTCCTTGGGGTCGGTGACCACCATCAGGCGCGCGCCCCGCGTCGGACGGGGGGGCGCGATACCGCGCGACGAGCATCGCATCGCCCTTCGACGGTCGGGCCAGGCTGTCGGGACATCCGTTGACGGGGTCCCGCGGACGCGCGCGGCGCCGTTCACGCGTGAGGCGTGGCTAGCGACGGGGGCGAACGCGGCGCAACGACTCAACAGGGCCATGGCGTTCATTTTTATGAGCGATATCGTTCGATACGACGTGGTGGCGCCGCGACGTTGACGTGCGAGCGCGCTTCCGATGTCTGATGCGTTGGCGGGAGAAGAGGCCGGAAATTGCGGAAATGCCGATAAAACCGGATGCACATTGGGAAAAAAATAGACCCAAAACCTTGAGTCATCACCGAAAATCCAGCCCACTCTCGGAAAAAGTGCAATTTCATCTTCATGAGAAACGAAGATTCAACGGACAGATGCGTTTCGGTGGTTCTGCCGATGCATCAGATTTGAACGTTGGAGATGTCAGTTTCCACTCGGGCCGACCTTTCAACCTCTCCAGAGAGCGCTCACGACCACAACTTTGGAGCGACAACACACGTCCACCAAACTCCAACAATGGCCGCCATTACGATCAGCCAGGTCTCCGCGGGTCTCCTCGGAGCCCTGCACTTCCTCTTCGCGTTCACGGTACGGCCAGATCCTCTTCAAAAGACGAGCGCAGATTTGATTTGGCATCGTGTAATCCAAAAAACGAAGCGCCGCGGGACCGCTCAGTAGTCAGTGGCTGACCTCGCCATCCTTCCCTCCCTCCTTCCATCGCAGCACCTCGCCGACCCCGCCGGCGCCATCACTCAGATGACCGGCGCCAAGGGCAGCACCCCCATCGCCATGCACTGCATCGCGATCATCGGCGTCTGCCACGCGGTCCTCGGCTTCCTGTACGCCATGTTCGCCAAGGTGAAGTCCGAGGGCGTCCGCAAGTGCTCCCTCGCCATCTGGGGCGCCGTCTTCCTGCCCCTCTGCACCTACGCCCAGTACGCGTTCCCCGCCACCGGCAAGGCGCCCGTCGGCATTCCCCCCATGGACATGCCGTTTCCCCTCCTCTACGGCTTCGCCTTGGTGGTCGCCCTCGGCTTCGCGCCCATCAAGCCCTTCAAGTTCAAGAAGGCGGCCAAGAAGTCCTCCGCCCCCAAGACTCCCTCCACCGCGACCAGGAAGTCCTCCAGGGCCAGGAAGACCAAGTAAGCACCCCCAAACGAACGAGCGTGCGTCACAAACACGCTCACGGGGCTCGTGGCGCGTCGAGCATGTACAGGGTGGCTCCGCGAATCTCTCATCAATTTTTTATTTTACGTGAACAAACGCACTCGCGCTCTTCTCACCCCTCAAACGGGAGCTTCCTGTTGACGCCGAGGTTACTGCTCCGCTGCTCCTGATGCTCCATGTGCGCCCGCATAAACGGCTCGTGCAATTGCCGGTAGATCCGGTCGCTGCTGTCCACACGCGGCACCCCGGGCGCCATCGGGCTCGCCCTCAAACCGCTCACCCGCGCGGGTGAATACGGCACCCGCGGCTCGTGTCTATTTGCCCCCCCCCGTCCCCCACTCTTGCCCGGGCTCCCGCCCCCGAGCATCTCCGATATCTTGGACACCAGCGAGTTAGCACTACCGCGGACGCTGCTCCCGTCGCCCGACTCCCCGAGCTCGGCGACGGAGTAGTCGTCCTCGTCGTCGCTCAGACCGCCCAACCCCCGCGCCCAGCTCGTGTCCCGCGACAGTCCCGTGCGCACGTCCGCGGCGCTCGCGAGCACCGTGAACGATGAGAACGATCGAATCCACGTGGCGTAGTGAACGCACAGCATCGCCACGCACACAAGCTGCGCCGCCTCGCAGACGACAGCCGCGCGGGTACCCGCGGATGGATCGATGGCGAAGAATGAACACGACGTCGCCGCCGCCAACGAAGCCGCCGCCGCCCTCGCCCGTCGCACGCGCAGCGAGCACGTGTTGCCCAGGCCGTGGTCCACGACCGTGTTGGCCACCGCACTGACGGATCCACCGACGAAGAACAGCGACGCGAACGCGCGGTGCGCCCGCGGATGCGACGCGAAGCTCACCGCGCTCACCCCGAGCGCCCCGATGGCTGCCGCCACGTGGAGCGACAGCGCGATGTTCTCCGTCTTGGACCAGTCGTCGCACACGGTCGGGGCGATGCCGATGGGCGCCTCCTTCCGTGGGAGCTGCACGCGGCGGAGGTCGAGCTCGAGCTTGCGAGCGAGCGCCGCGAGCACGAAGACGACCGCTCCGATGGAAAGCAGGAGGCCGCCGACGCTCCTCGCGGGCTCCGTCGTCAGCGCCGCGCTGAGGTATTGCCGCGGGCTTCGCAGGCGCTCGTCCGCGGGGGTGAGCGAGGACGATGCGATCACGAGCGCGGCGCACACGGACGTTCCGATGAGCGCGATGAACGCGAACGCGATCCATCCGGGGTTGATGCGACGCTGCCCGACCATCGATGGAGCCCGGCGGTCGTTCAAAAAGGGCACTGCCAAGTGGAAGTCTGACTCGGATGTTTGTCGCGGCTTGTTGGCCAAGGCGGCGGCTGTGTTCGATGCGATGGTCCGTCGCCTGACCCGTGCGGTAGTGAGTCGCGATCCTCTCGACGAAGGATCGAGCGTTCGGTTCTTCGGAGGCACGCCAGGCCAAGTGCGCTGCTGTCGGGCGGGCGGGAGATGGTTGGACACACGCCAAAAAGGCGGCGGCGGAGATCAGCAGTCGGATGAACAGATGAAAGTTCTCATCCTGTCTTCCATGGAAAGTTCTAACAAATCTCCGGTCGCCGTCGCCGGCTCACTCATCCCTAGAGCGCTATGTCGGTCATCTCACCCTCGTCCACGTCACCCCACCTCTCCTCCGTACCCGCGGTGTCCGTCCCACCGTGCACCGACGCACCCGCGCCGGGGTGAGGCCCGTCGACCCAAGCGCCGTCCGCCCCAAAGTACCCCTCCGTGAACTTCCCGTCCTCGGCGTAGTACCCGTGCCTGAACACCCCGGTGTTTGAATCCACAAACCCGCCGGGAAACTGGCCCTCATGCCACGTCCCACTCGCGTCGTAGTACCCTTCAGGCGCGGTAGATACCCACGTGCCCGTGGCGGCGTCCACGTACCCGGCGTGGAAAGAACCAGTCTCGTCGTGGTACCCGCGTCGCCACTCGCCCGTGTTTGCGTCGTGGAAACCCCCCGGGAACGTTCCATTGATCCACGTCCCACTCGCGTCGTAGTACCCCTCCTGCGTGTGCGTGACGGCAGTCTCCTCCGCGGTGTGATCCCGCAGCTTGGCGTCGAACACCATACCCGTATTAGCCACCGTATCATGCCCGTTCGCGCCCGAGACTGCAGAGTTGAGTCCGACTGCAGAGTTGAGTCCGACTGAAGCCGCCACATCGCCGTAGTCGTACGCGGCGTCAGCCTCGGCGGTCGTCGCCGCACCCGCGTTGTAGACTCCACCTGACTCCCCCGAGGGATCAGGGTTCAAATCGGGCGACGGGACGAAGAACGCGTTGGGCGAATGGGGCTCGGTCACGGGCGCGGGATTGTCGCCGTCGAGCTCCCCGAGAGGTTGCGTCTCGTCGTCCGGGACCGACTCCCACTCGTCGCCGTCGTCCTCCTTCGCGGCGAAGGACGTGGGTGGCGGGGGAAGTGGCACGGGCGTCTGATCCGATGCGATCGTCGTGGCACGCGGCGGCGGTACGAGCGAGGCGACGTCCATCGGCGGCGGCGGCGGCGGCGGGGGGGTCGGCTCCCGGGACGCCGGTTCCGAGTCAAACGCGTGGCCAATCGGCGCGGCGACAATCGGTGGCGGGGACGGGGGAGCGTGGTAGCCTCCGCCCCCGTCATCCGCGCGGTCGAAGAACGCGCGCCCATCGGGATCCAGATCCTGACCCATCGACATCGTGGGGACGGCCTCGGGCTCAGGCGCGGGTACGGCCTCGGGCACGGGCTCAGGTTCGGGCTCTGCCACCGGCACCGGCTCCGCCGCCGGCTGGAGCGGCGCTGGGGTGGGCTCGCGCGAGGGCTCCCGCGAAGCCGGCGTGGTCACCTGCTCGCCCGCGATATCCTCCGGTACAGTCTCCGGGACCTTGACAGCGTCCGGCATCATGAACCCGCCACCCGCGGGGGCCATCGGGACCATCGGCTGCATGGGAGCCATGGGCTGCATCGGGGACCCGGCGCCGAGAGGGCTCGGCATCAGCGGCGACCCCGGCGGCATCAATCCCGGGGGAATCAGACCCGCGGCACCGGCCAGCACGGGAGAAGCAGCCTGCTGCTGCTGCTGCGCCGCGGCGGGCCCCGCGAGGCTGAACGTGTCGACGTATCGAGACCGAACACCGCCGGACGTCGGCGCTCGCATGCTAAAGTTGTTCGGCGGCGCGGCACCCGGAGCTGTCGGAGCTGTCGGAGCCTGTTTCGTCGTCTGGTCACCCGCCGCCGGCGCCGGCGCCGCCGCTCCGAAGGACTTGGGCGGCGGCGGCGGGGGCGCGGAGTCCACCTCGTCCTCCTTGCCGGGCTCCACCCATCTCCCAAGCTTCTCGCTGTAATACATGCTCATCTCCTCGCCGAGCTTGGCCTGGTTCTTGGGCTTTGGCAAGGGCACCGCGGACGCCACCGCGCCCATGACTCCGGACACGGATCGCCACAAACTGTTCGACCTGGTGCTGTTCGATTTCCCCGGGTTTGATTTCCCACAAAAGTCGGAGCCCTCGTCGCCGGAGCTGGCGGGCGTCGGTTCAGCGCCCGGGGGCTGTCCGGGATTCGTATTCGTCTGCGGTTGGCCAAACTGCGATTGTTGCGTCGCGGGTTGCATCGGCTGCAAGCCGTGCGTCGGCTGCAAGCCATGCGTCGGCGCACCCTGGGTCCCCTGCATCTGCTGGTACGCTGGTTGCGCCTGCATCTGCGGCGGCGGGGGTGCGTTCGAGGACGACTGCGATGACTGCCGGCTGTGACCCGGCGTCTTTCCAGTGCCCGGGCCGTTCTCGTCGCCGAACAGCGAGTGCACGCCCTTGTCCAAAATCTTTGAAAACCCGCCAAAGATCGAACTCGCCGCCTTTTGCAAAAACTGGTTCTTACCCCCGGAGTGGCCCTTCAGTCTGTGTTCCAGCTCCGCGGCGAGTGCACCGAGCGCCGGGACGTTGCACTCCGGTGAGCTACGGTCCAGGTGCTTCACCGCCTTGCCCACCGCCTCTGCGTACCCTAGCGCCTCCTTCACGCGGCCAAACTCCGCCAGCTGGCCCGCGTAGTGAAGCTTATACGCCTGGAACGGCGCCAGGACGTACTGGGCGTTGGCCAGCACCATCGAATGCTCCAGCAGCTCCGTGCGCTGGATCGCGGCCGGGGTGGCGTACGTCCGGGGCCGTCGCCTGTGGTCCCCGCCCATCAGGCACAGACGCGAAGTCGGGTGAAACGGCTGAGGCGCCGCGCCGGCGAGCGCGTAGGCGGCGTGCGACGCCGCCACGTCGCCAATCTCGGACCACAGCGCATCCCCCAACGCGGCCATCACGCGCGCGTCGCCGGGTGCGCGGTTAGCCGCGAGGATCACCAGGTTTTCCCTCCACCGCGGCAGCAGCGTCCGTACGTCGCCGCCGGGTGTCGCGACGTCTCCAGAGCCTGAAGCGTCGTTGGAACCGACCAATCCGGCGACCGCGTTGCCGATGCTCCCGGTCCGCGAGTGCCCACCGGGGTGCCCACTAGGGTGCCCACCGGGATGCCCACTAGGGTGCCCACCACCCTGACCACCCACCAGATCCTGGGGCACGCCCGCGAACATGACCTCCAGGGTATGCAGCGGCGACCCCGGGGTGCACGCCGCCCTCGCCATCGCCGCCGCGGTCGCCGCGAAGTGCCGCTCGCCCATGTGTCGCGCGAGGAGCATCGCGTGCGACCACAGACCCCTAGACGTCGCCAGCGTGAGCGCGTCGCCCCGTTTACCCGCCAGTAACAGACGTTCGTACTCGGCGAGCGCCTGTGAGTTTGCGATCGGGTCCTCGGAAAAGCCGGTCGTCGCGGCGCTCGCGGGGCTCGGCGATGAGGACGCGTCGACGCCCCCGCCCAACAGCAACGCGTGCAGGTCATGGCCGGGACCCTTGGGATCCGTGCCGGACGGATCGGCGCCCGTCACGTTCTGCGTCATCTTACCCCGGTGCTTCACCATGGCGTGTAACAAACCCCAGAGCATCGCGTTGGACTCCGCGGACTCGTCGACACCCGAACCCGCGGTGGACGCCTCGACGGGCTCGTCGCCCCCGCGGGTCCTCGCCTCCACCACTCGGTCGTCCACCATCTTCTGCAGGTGCTGGCTCGAGTGCGACCGCGTGAACGGGCCGCACACGGCGCCAAGCGACCGGAGGTACGCGCCGCCCACGCCGGTACCCTGTGGGTCGAAACCGGCGACCAGGTCCGCGAGTTTATGAATCTTCACGAACCCGGGAGGTGACCCGCCGTTCACGGGGGGTGCGCCGGGCGTCGGGTACCCGGGCGCCGTGACCGCCAGGTTACCGCCCACGCCGAACCCGATGCTGGGGCACGGCGGCCTGCCGTGAGGGGACCTGACCGTCCCGGCGTCGCCGGTGGCGTGCGATGACCCCGCGGCGCCGTAAGCGGAGTAGCCGCCTTCAAACGACGGAGCGTACTGAGACGACTGCTGATGCTGAGACTGCTGCGCGTCCCCCTGAGACGTCATGGGCGCGCGTTGCGGGGACGCACCGGCCCACCCGTCGCCGCCGTACGCACCCCCATCGCCGCCGAACGTATCGTACGCCGGCTGGGTGGTCGACGCGGGACCGTCCTGGAAGGGCGCGGGCGCGGATGGGATCATAAACTGCGCGGGCTGCGCCGCCGGCGGAGGCGCTCCGTACGCCGCGTAGGCTGGTTCCGGTGCAGACTGTTCACCGTACGCGGAGTATGCGGCGTCCTGAGCCCCGTAGGCTGTGTATTGTGCGGGGGCGGTTTCCTGATACGCCGGCGCGGGGGCCGCGTATTCTGGCGGCGGGGTGTCCCGCGCGGGAGCCGCCGGGATCATAAACTGCGGCGCATACGCCGCGGGGGGCGGAGCTCCATACGCCGACACCTCGGGCTGTGACCCGTACGCTGCCGTTTCGGGCGCGGGAGCATAGGCCGCGATCTCCGGCGCAGGAGCATAGGCTGCCGTTTCGGGTGCGGGAGCATAGGCTGCCGTCTCCGGTGGGGCCGCGTAAGCCGGCTCCTGGGCACCGTAGGCGGAATACCGCGGCGCGGCGTCCTGGTAAGCGGCTTGCGGCGGCGGCGGATCCGGCTCAGCCGCGGGCGCCGCCGCGGGTACCTGCCCTGGGATCATGAACTGCATCGGCGCACCCTGCGTCGGCGCATGCGGCAGGAGCGAGGGCGGCGGCTGCGGCGGCTGCGCACGCCACGCCGCCGCGTCGTGGGCGTAGTCGCCCCCCCCTTGGGCGTACGATTGCGCGTGAACCTGCGATTGCGCGTGAACCTGTTGCTCGTACCCGTAGCCGCCGTACGCGCCGGGCTGCGCCGCGTATTGTTCACCCCCGTAATGTTGCTGGGCGTGATCACCCCCGTAGTCACCCCCCGGATACGCAGCCTGCTGCTGCTGCTGAATCCCCTCCTGTTGAGCCGCGGACGTCCCGATCTGCGCGAACATCGCGTCGTGTTCGCCGGCTTCTCCCGCGAACGGCATCGCCGGCGCCGGCTCCTCAACGGCGGGTGCGGGTTCCTCCGCGGGGGCGCCCACCTGCGTCTCACCCGCCGTCCCGCCGTCGCCCATCGCCAAGCCGCCGACCCCCATCGCCAGCGCGTCCACCCCGTCGGCCACCCCGCCGACCCCCTCAGCGGGCACATCCATTCCGTGCGCCGGCGCGTCCACCCCGTCACCCCCACTACCACCCGCGATCTCAGTCGGCGTCGGATCCACCGTGCTCATGTTGGGCGGTGGCGGCGCTCCGAACGGCGGCGGTTGCGTTTGTTGCCGCGGCGCCCCCGCGAGTTGGTCGAAGAACGCGTCGTCGTCGTCCACCATCTCACCGAACGGGTTAGTGCTCGCGGCGACTGGGGAGACGTAGGCGCCGTCGTCGAGGTCCGTCCCGCCGCCGCCGAAGAGGTCTCCGAGGGACGACGCCTTCTTGACCACGAACGTCTGTTGCGGTTGCGACGTCACGTTCACGGGCGGCATCATCCCCATCATCTCCGCGGGACGATGGGCTGCGACCTCGGCGGGCGCCTTCTGCGGTGAATCGGTCCCGCCGAAGGGTGACGCGCGGTGCTCGGTCCATGAGGCGTCCGCATCGGCACCCACCGCCGCGAGCTTGGGCCCGAGCGGCGACGGCGGCGGCTTGGACGCGAAGGAGTTGTCGAGGGATGACCACCCGTCGGGGTTCTCCGGGGCGAAGTCGCTCGGCGTGGGGGCGCCCCCTAACCAGTCGTTATCCTGCCCGTCGGTTCCCGGCGGGGGCGTAGACGGTCGATCCGCCTCCCCGTTGGTGCTCCCCGCCGCGGAGATGGGATCCGCGATACCGTGCGTGAATCCCCCGCCGTCGACGCTCGCATGAGCACCGTGCATCATGGACTCGGTGCCCGCTGCGTCAGGCGGTCCGAGGGGCATCGAACCCACGCCGGGACCCGGGGAGGCATCCGCCAGCCACTCATCGTCGCTGACTCCACTCGGCCCTCCGAAGGGTCCATCGTCGGCCGCCGCAGCCTCCGACGGCGCCATCACTCGCGTCGCCAGTCGGGCCAACGCGAGTCTTGTCTGAGTAGGTTTGAAACTCGAGTCGTAGGTTGAGCGAGACTGTTGGGTCGCTCTCGCCTGTCAGCCAGTCTGTGATTCGTCGAAACTTCTCCACTGCTCCCGCGAGCTCTCAGATCTGATTCCCGCCGATTCGGGACGCCACTCTTCACGGCGCGCGCGATTGGTTAGCGCCATGGGTGGATTCGACGACGCACCCGCGGACCCGCGCAGGGATAAACGTCGCGACGATGACCATCCCTCGTCCGCGCACGACGATCGCGACGAGCGGGACTCCGATCGCAAACGGAGCCGCAGGGACCGCGACGAGGGCTCCGACGAGAGGCGCGAGCGTAAGAGGCGCGATAGGGACAGGGACAGGGACAGGGATCGCGACAGGGACAGGGATCGTGACAGGGACTACGATCGACGCGACCGCGATAGTGATCGGAAGAAGTCGCGGCGGCATCGCTCGCGCTCGCATTCCCGCTCAGATTCCAGGGGCACCCGGAGGGACAGATCCGACAGGCGCAGGTCGAGGTCTCGCTCGCCCGAACGGAGCAGGGACCGCGACAGGGATCGCGGAAGGGAACGGCGCAGGCCCAGCGGCTTCGACACCGAAGTCACCCCCGCCATGCGTGAGCTCCAGAAGAAGCTCCTGGAGGAGCAGCAGAGGCAGGCGCTCGCGCAGCAATGGCTCCTGCAGAACCCCGGCGCGGCGGGCGCGGGATCCAACTCATCCGCAAACAGGAAGCAGAGGGAGGTCTACGTCGGTAACCTGCTGTCGGGGGTGACCACGAACGAAGTCCTCAAGGATCTGTTCAACGTCCTGATGGCGCAGGCGCTGCCGCATTGCGTGGAGCACGGCGAGCCGGTGATCAACATCAACATGGATTCCTCGCAAAAATTTGGATTCATCGAGTTTCGAACTGAGGAGCTCGCGACGTGCGCGATAAACCTCGACAAGATGGACGTCGCCGGGCGGCAGATGAACATCGGACGGCCCAAGGGGTACGTCGAACCCCCGCCGGGGTATAAACCCAGCAAGGAGCCGTGTTCCATCGGCGCACACTACAACCCGAATCTAGGCGCAGTCTCGGTGCAAACCGGGCTTCGGCCGGCGACCATCGCGGCGCAGCGACAGGCGTTCAGTGTCGCGCAGGATGCCAAACGGCAGCTGGACGACATGGCCAACGGGACATCGTTGGGCCCTAACGTCCCATCGAACGTGCTGTGTATCGAGAACACCCTGCCGCTCGATCAGTTACGCGATTCGACGCACCTGGAGGATGCAGAGCTGGACGTCAGGGAGGAGTGCGGGCGTCACGGGTCGGTGCTCGGCGTGTGCATACCCACGACCCCGCCTTCGGGGGCGTCAAAGTCGAGGGTGTATGTCAAGTTCGCGGCCGCGCTCCAAGCGGAGGCTGCGATGCGGGCGCTCGACGGGAGACTGTTCGACGACAACGCCGTGCGGGCGCAGTGCGTCAGCGCCGAGGCGTACGACGCGGCGATTGCCGGCGGCTGGTGACGAGTGAATGTGGTGACGGTGAATATCGGTCACGACGTTATCGGCGTCGCGTCGACGGATTAATCTTACTTGAATCTCACTTGGCTAACTCATCGTTTCTTCTCCTTGCGCACGGGGGGCTTGAACTTCGCGTCGATCTCATCGAATGTCTTGTCCCGCAGTAAGAAGAGCCGTTGCGATCGCTCTCCCAGCGTACCGCCGCACTTCAAACCGTGTTTCATGAGCTCCTCCTTGAGCCTGTCCAGACCGAACGCCTCCAGCTCCGTCGCGGCGCCGTACTCCTTCAGGACGATGTCTTTGGGGAGGACGACGGGTACCTCACTCGGCGAGCACCCTTCCTCCTTCTGCGCCTCGGCATCCTCCGGGGGCGTGTCCGGTCGCGTGGGCTCGACGGGCGCCGAGTCGATCGCGGGGGGCGGAGCCTCGGGCTCGACGACAGCCGGCGCGTCCCCGCCGTCGTCGTCGCTGTCCTCGCTGTCGCTGATGCCGCCCATGCCGAACATCGAGTCCATCTCGCGCTGTTTCCGCCTCTGCTCCCGTTTCTTCGCCGCCTCGGACTCCGCCTCCCGCGCCCTTCGCTCGGCGTCGAGTTTGATGCCAACCGCGACGGCGTTTTCGGTGGATTCCCGTTGCGCCAGGGTCACCTTCTTGAACCGTTCCTTCTCCTTCTCCTCGATCTCCTCGAACTTGCGCTTGGTCTCGCTCGTCCGTGAGTTGATGTGCTTGAGCGCGATCTTCTCGAGCTCGCGCTCCTCGGCGTGTTTCGCCCACTCCATCGCCTTCTTCTCCGCGTTGACGTGTCGCATCCTGCGGCCGCTGAGATCTCGGCACGCGTCGAAGTTGGTGGTGGTCTGCGCGGACTTGGAGCCGCGGAGGAGCGAGCCGAAGCCTCCCTTACCGCCGTTGATGCGCAGGAGGAGGTCCACGTCGACTCCCTCGCGCGTGTCGCTCAGCGAGCAGAGCGCTCGGTCGTCGGCGTCGTCGCCGAGCACCAATCGGCCGACGCGAATGAGCTGCTCGGACGCGGGCACGCCCTCGGAGGATTCGAGCGCGCGCCTGAGGTCGCCGAGGGTCAGCGCATCCTCGCCGGACACGTCATCGCGGTCGAAGCTGAGGCATCGCGTGCGCCCGTCGAGGGCGCGGACGAACACCTGCGTCAGCGGCGCCATGGTGGTCTGTGAGAAACCCTAAAAATATTTTGTGGAGGTACGAGTACTTGTACCGGGTTCGAACCACCGACCTTTCGCGTGTGAGGCGAACGCTACAGCAGCCGCATCTCACCAGCACGCCTCAGATCGACACGCACGATGAGTGGCGAGGATTCGCGTCGTCGCGCGGAGGCGGCCACGTTCGCGTGGTCCACGCTCCAGAAGACCGTGCGGGAGTACCCGGTCATCGGCGTCCTCCTCGCGGTCGCCGTGCCGCTGCTCGGAGCGGCCGGCGTGTTTCTCCTCCCCTTCGCGCTCCCCCTCGCGATCGGCCTGTTCATCTGGTCGAAGCGGGGCGGAGCCAAGGCGGACGGCGGCGAGGGCGGCGGCGATGCGACGGCGGGATCCGACGCATCGAAGCAAACTCTTATTTCCGAGCCGCGAACCACGGTCACGATCGACAAGGCCCCGCCGACGACGAAGCAAACGGCTCCCTCGGCGGAGGCGTCCGCGTCGTCAAGATCGGCGACGTCATCCGGCTCGGGATCTGCGCCGACGCCCGCCGCGCCGCCGCTCACGGGCAGCGCCGCGCTCATGGCGAGGATGCGCAAGTCCGGCGCGGTCACCGGCGAGAAACGCTCCTCTGATCCCGCGTCCATCGCCGCCGAGGCTGCCGTCAAGGCCGACGCGGCCGCCGCGAAGCAGGCGAACGCACCGAACGGATCCAATGGGAAGAAGGATGCCTCCGACGAATCGACCTCGTTCGGCTCCGACCCAAACTCCAGGCTCTTCTTCCTCTACGGCGGCGAGGCGTCCACGCAGATCGCCAGGGATCTCGCGGAGAAGGCGGCCGCCAACGGCCTGTCCCCAAAGCTCGTCGCCATGGACGATTTCAAGCGGTGCGAGCTCGACACCAAACCCGCCGTCGCCGTGTTCGTGGTTGAGACGATCGAAAACGCTCAGCCGGCGGAGGCGGCGGGAACGTGCCTCCGCTTTCACAACCGCCAGCGTAAGGCTGGCAACAGTGGGTTATTGGCCGGTAAGCTGCGGTACGCGGTGCTGGGTTTAGGGGATACTAACCTGCTGTTGGACCGCCAGACCACCACGGCGAAGGACTGCAACCAGGCGGCGCAGACGCTGGACTCGGCTCTTAACTTTTTGGGCGGCGAGCGGATGTGTCGCAGGGGCGAGGCCAACGACGCGGTCGGCCTCGAGGAAGCCGTGGAGCCGTGGAGTGAGAAGCTCTGGGCGCCGCTCTCGAAGGCTGTGGACGCCATTGGGGCGTCCACGTCAGCGCATGGGTCGTCCGACGCCCCCGAGGTGAAGTTTCTCTTTGGCTCGCAAACCGGCAACGCCGCGGAGATTTGCAAGGAGATGGCCGCCGAGGCCCCGCGGAAGGGGTTTTCCAACGTGCACTGCAACGCGATGAACGAGGTGGACGTCAAGGACGTGCTGAAGCCCGGGAACCTCATCGTGTACGTGGTGAGCTCCACCGGCGACGGCGACGCCCCCGACAACTGCGACTCCTTCTTCACCAAACTCAAACGCGTGGCCAAGAAGGAAGCCGGGACCTGCGGCGTCGGCGTGCAGTACACAGTGCTGGGCTTGGGCGACCAGAACTACAGCGCATTCATGACTGTCCCTCGTTCTTTCACCATGGCCATGGAGAAGGCTGGGGCCAAGGCTTTTTACCCGCGAGGCGAGGCGGATGAGACCTTGGGGCTCTACGAGTACTGCGAGAACTGGCAGGATAACTTGTGGGAGCCGCTGCGCGCGGCGTCGGAGCGAGCACCCGCGCTCGCGAAGGACCCGACGGGCGGCTTGGTGCCCGTCGAGAAGCCCGCCACCCCTGTCGAGAAGCCCGCAACCCCCGCGTCAGCACCCGCGGCGGCGTCGACAGAGTCCGCTGACTTGGTCGGGGTTCCCGCACTTCCCGCGTGTCGCACGGCGGTGACTTGGCGGACCGACGCGGTGACCCTCGCGACGTACCCCGTGGGATCTGACTCATCCGTCCCATCCTCGGGCGCGGACCACTTCACGCACGAGGAGCCGTACCTCGCCAAGGTTGCCAAGTGCGAGGTCATGACCAACCTTGAATCGGACCGTAGGGTGCTTCACGTCGAGTTTGACGTCGGCGGCGCGAAGGGTCTCGACTTTGAACCCGGCGATTCCGTCGGTGTTTTACCGACGAACGACGCCGCGACGGTCGACGCGCTGACGAGCAGGCTCGGACTGGACCCCGCTGCGGTGTTCGAGTTGGTGTGGGCCGAGGGTCAGGCTCCGTCGGCTGACTGCGCGGCTCCGCTGCGGCACGTTCGGTGCCCGGCATCCGTGAAGGACGCGCTCACTCACGCCGTGGACGTGACGAGCCAGCCGCGTAAGTCCCTGCTTCGCGTGCTCGCGGAGGCGTGCACCGACGCGGGGGAGCGCCGCGACCTCCTGACGCTGTGCTCCAAGGGTGGACGCGACGAGTACAAGGCTCGGTGCGGCGACGAGTGCCCCTCGCTGCTCGACCTGCTGCGTTCGCACCCGTCGTGTAAGCCCGGCTGGGCCGAGCTCCTCGACGCGCTCCAGCCCCTCCAGCCCAGGATGTACAGCATCACGTTCGCGCCCGAGGCGCACGGCGGCGTGCCGGCCGTGGCGTTCTCCGTCGTCAAGTTTGCGACTCCGAGCGGCGCGCAAAGGGAGGGCGTCGCGACCAACTGGTTGGACCGCGGCGTCTCCGCGGAAAACTTCCGGGTCCCGCTGTACGTCAAGAAATCCACGCACTTCAAACCGCCGACCGACGTGTCCCACCCGGTGATCATGATCGGTCCCGGCACGGGCGTCGCGCCCTTCCGCGGCTTCCTCGAGCGCAGGCGCGCGATGATCAAGGCGGCGGGGGTTAACACCCCAGAGTCCAAGCCTGGTCCCGCGTGGCTCTTCTTCGGGTGCCGCCGCGCCGACGAGGATTACCTCTACCGCGACGATCTGCAATCGTTCCACGCCGACGGGACGCTCACCGAACTCGTCACCGCGTTCTCGCGCGAGTCGCACCAAAAGGTGTACGTGCAGCACAAGATCGCGGAGCGCGCGGCTGAAGTCGCCGCCGTCGCTTCGGCGAAGGATGCGCGGGTCTTCGTCTGCGGCGACGGCGCGCACATGGCCAAGGATGTGCACGCGGCGCTGGTGGACGCGATCGCGAACCACGTGGACGGGATGGATGCCAAACAGGCGAACGACATGCTCACGGCCATGACCAAGGAGGGGAGGTACGTCCGCGACATCTGGTCTTGAAAAGGAGGGCTCGGTCCCGGGACGACGATTCATTACGATTCATTTTTTAACGCACGCGCGCTTTTCCTTTTATCAATATTCACACGAGCCAAATTTGCTCATCACACGAAGGTCTGGTGGACGCACACGACGCCGTCCGCCGCGATTTTATCGTGGAACAGCGCCTCCACCTGTTCCGCGTCCGGCCCACTCGGGAACTTCTCGTCGTCGTAGACGTTGACCACGGCTTCGTCTTTTTGCTTGAGGTAATTCTCGGCTCCCCACGGCGTGTAAGTGCCGGCGCCGAGGGCGATCCACGCGTGAGGCGGATACCCCGCGGCTCGAACCAGCTCCCCGACGTCGTCCCACTTGTCCTCGTTCTTCTGGTTGTTGAGGCGGTCCACGATCCACTCGAGCAAAGGCTCGTGGAACATGGTGTAATTCCGTGCGGGGGCGTCCTCGGAGTATTTGTGCAACACGCCGTCGCGCAAGACGTAGGATACCATCACGAGTCTGTCCACCAGCGTGCCGGGCGCGAAGGAGTCGACGTCGATGACCGTACTGGAGATGCCCTTGGACTCGGCGCCCCAGTTCTTCTTCTCGCTGAGCTTGTCGGATCCCTCGAGCGCGCGGATGGAGCAGTCGTTGAAGGCGGCGACTCGCCTCGGGGCGAGGCCGGTGACGAGCCTTTTGCCGTCGGCGTCGGGCTCCGCGTACGTGACGTCCACGAAGACGGCCATCTCGGGCTCGACCTGGACCTTGCTAGCTCCCGCGTCGCGCGGGTACTCGACGATGTTCGTCGTCACCGGGAAGGTGTGGATCTTGTCCAAGATCTTGCCCTGGCCAGCGGCGTCGGAGTGCGAATCGGGCGGGTCGGGGCAGTAAAACGCGAAGATGTTCGCGGGGGTTTTGCCGGAGTCCTGGGTCATCCCCGCCTGGGCCATGTGCCCGGCGACGTTCCCCGCGACGCCCAGGCCGAAGCATCCCTCACCGCCCCATCCGGGGTGGAAGTTCGCGGCGGCCTCCATCGCGGCGATGGCGGCGAAACCCTGGCAAAACTCGGAGAAGTCGACCTGCCCGTCGCCATCTTTGTCGAGGGCGCTGGCCAATTCGTTTCGCGCCTCGGGGCGGCCGAAGGACTTGCACTCCGCGAGCAGTTCTTCTCGGTCGACCTTGCCGTCGTCGTTGGTGTCGATCGAGCTGAATATGGCCCATTCGCGGGGATGCGATTCCTTGGTGTAAACAGTCATGGTGTGTTGTCGTGGTGTGTGTCGCGGAATGATTCAACAAAGATTCCACGTGGGATGAACTTCTTTTGGGTCTCGGTGTTTTGGCTCGCAGCTCGGACGGCCCGCTCCACCCGGGGTTCCACAGAGCGACCGCGCGACGACACCGGGTCGCGCGTCGCGTAACATGTCCACCGATGCCAAAACTAAGGGCTACGGCGGCACCGATTCGTCTCCAGCGGTGAGTGTCGCGTCCGATGATCCAACCCACGCCCGATGATCCAACACGCGCGTGAAACACCCGACGACGATGATGCCCGATCCCCGCGGCACCCGAGTTGTTTTCTCCCGACGACTGACCGGTCCCACCGTCCATTTCCCACCCTTTCCCAACCCCGCAGCTCGAACCACTGCTCAAGAGCGATGCCAAGGAGGGCATCGAGCCCATCGGCGCGAGCGGCTCCGACGGCAGCGGCCCGCCCAAGGACGACCCGGGCGACACCATCTTCGGGATGAAGCTCGGGTTCGACGGGGTGTTCGCCGTCTTGGCGCTGCTCACCGTCGTGCTCATCAGCGCGTCGTGCTACTTCGAGGAGTGGATGTACAAGAAACTCCCAAACTTCAACTACTTCTGGACGGTGGCGTGCGCGGAGCTGGCGGTGTTCACGGTCGCCTCCGTCGCCGGCGCGGTGGCCACGGGCACGCTCGGCGCGCCCCGCAAGGCGCCCTTCGCGAAATACGTACTGCAGGCGACCGTCATGGCGGTGTACGCGGCGATCGCCAAGATCGCCTACAAGTACCTCAACTACGCCACGGGCACCGTGTTGCGTAGTACCAAGCTGGTGTTCGTCATGGCCATCTCGGTGGCGTGGCTGGGACGAACGTACTCGCGGTGGGACTACGCGGCGGCGGTTGGCATGATCGTCTCCGTGGCGTGCTTCGGCTTGGGCGAGGCGCACGCGGACAAGGGCTCGGACCACACCTGGGGGTACGTCCTCTCTTTGTTAGGGCTCGGGTTGGCGGCGTTGCAGACGAACATGGCGGACAACGCGATGCGGGACCACGGCGCCACGAGTTTGGAGAACATGCTCTACGTCAACGGCCTCGGGTTCTGGATCGTGCTGGTGTTCGCGAGCGTCGTGGACGGCAAGGCGGCGATCGACTACATGCTGCACACGGAACACGCGCTCGGCTTGCTCATCGCGCGGTCCCTCACGTTTTACCTCGGCGCGTTCGCGTTCACCGAGCTGACGCGGCACAGCGGCGCCACTCCGGCGACTTCGGTGGCGACGGCGAGGAAAGCGCTGACGGTGATGCTGTCGTTCGTCGCGTTCCCGGACGACAAGCCGTTCAGCGGGTGGTTCCTGGGTGGGATCCTGACGTTCATAGCCGCCATCGGGCTGGAGCTGAAGAGCCGGATAGAGAAGAAACGGCGGTGAGGCGGGTGAGGGGGGTCCTACCCGAGCCGCAGCAGCGCGCGTTAATTAGAATTAAATTAGGCATTTCAAACCGCAATTATGTACCACCACACAGGCTTTTCATACAGGTTTGGAGACTGAAACCGTTACTCAATGTGCGTTAGTTTTTCTTGGATCGCTCGGATTCTATCGGAGGGCGCGGGATTTTTGCGGTTACATCGTCCCGGACTGCACCTCGGACACATCGACGCGCACCCGAGGACGACTTCACGGCGTCGACCTCGGCCGTCGGATTCGAACAACCGCGCGGAACACACGACGATGTGGTTCTCATCGAGACACACGCGCCTCGCGCTCGCGCTCCTCGCGATGATCGTCGCGGCGCTGGCTCATCCCGCCGCGGCGCAGTCGGTGGCGAGGATCCCGAGCCACCACGTCGAGGGCGGGGACTCGGTCGCCGCGCTCGCACTGCCGCGCCGGCCGCTCACGCCCCGCGTCAACGACGCCACGATCGTTAACCAAGACGCCGTGCCCGTCATGAAGGATTACGGGCCCGCGCCGGTGCAGGCTGCGATGGGCGAGGCCGCGACGGACCCCACCCCGCTACGACCGATGCGTCCGATGCGACCCGCGGACTCGACGACCACCGCGGAGACGACCACCCCGGTGCTCACCCCCATCCGGCCCGCGAACGTCGAGCCCAAGCCCGCGCAGGTCACCGGAACGGAAGCGGAGAAGAAACCGGCGGATCCGGCGTCACTCCGCCCCATGCGCCCGCTCAAGCCCATGCGTCCGGTGGATCACGTGGTGGCGGGGATCGGCTTGGACGAGTCGGGCCGCGTCGACGCGGTGGAAGCCGTCGCCGCCGCGGAAGTTGCCCTGGAGAAGGCGGAGGAGGCCACCGGAGGAGGCGGGGCCGCGCGTGACCCGGAGGCGCAGGGCCTACTCCGCGAGGCTGAGCGGGTGCTGGCGAAGGCTGAGGTGGAGTCGGAGCGGACCGACGACGACGTCGAGCTCGGCGGCGGGGAGAACGGAGCCGTTCGCCGCGGCGCCGGGGGTTCGGGCGCGGGGATGGAGAACAACAGGGAGTACGACCGGTGGTACAGCGACACGCCGCCGTGGGTCCTCGCGACGTGCGCGGGCGTCGGGGCGGGGCTGGTGCTCATAGTGTTCCAGACGGTGTGCCAGGGCGTGGGTAAGGGGTGCGAGGGGAGCACGGTTCGGTCCTTGGTGGACGACGACTACAAGAAGCCGCCGCCGGCCAAGTACGGAGCCGCCGGGACCACCCCGGTGTGACAGGGTAATATATACCGCTTGTAACTCTCGACGATTAGATCTATCACGACACAAACTTTCTTCACAGCGCCTTGCTGCTGCTGCCCGTGAACCGCCTGACGTTGAGGTACTGTATGCTGTCCACGTAGTTTTGAGCGTTGTGGTCCATCGCGCCCGCCACGCTACTCACGCCCGCGTCCAGCCACGACCGTTCCTCTTCACCGTCATCGTCCACCGACCCCCACGGCGGCGCCATCGCGAGCTCCTCGCACAGCGCGTCCGGGTCGCCCCTGTGCACCGTCACGCTGGTACCCGCGTCTGGGGACCACCGCATCCAATACAGCGTCCCGGCGGCGTCGTAAAGAAACCTCCCTTTGGACAGTATACCCTGACCGAACAGCCACTCCCTGGCGCTCATCAGCCCCGCCACTGTTTCGTTCGATGCGGCGGCGCCGAAGAACGGGTCCGCCGCGAGCCACATCCGGGGGACCGGGTCGTTGGAGAGGACGAAGGCTCGGACGGAATCCGCTTCGAAACCGGCTAGACGAAGCGCGTCCTCCCTCGCCTCTTTGTCCGCCCGCAGGTCCGTCTCCGGGCCCGGTGACGCGCCCAGGCCCTCGCCCGCGTCCGCCCCAAAGGCGGTCACGCCCCCCGTGGTGCCCGCCATCCCCACGCCGCGCATGATCTCGCCGACCCAGTCGCTACCCCCGGCCGCCGCCCGAGCCACCGTCTCCGACAGGTCCATCCCCCGACGCTTGCGCATCTCCCACCCGTCCGACGCGAGCACCGGCGGTGACCCGAAGGTCCAGCACGGCTCCATCACACCCAAACTCATCCCCAGCCTCAGCTTGGACCACGCCATCAGCAGCATCGCCATCGACCCGCCGAGCGAGTGCCCGGTGAAGCACATCCGGGCGCCGTCTGGCAGCGAGGTGATCCACGGCGACACGTCCGGCCAGAACTCGTCCGCCATCTCCTTAACCCCGGTGTGCACCACCACGGGCGGCGCGTCTTTACCCTCGTGCAGCGGGCTGGGCCAGGCCTTGCCGATCTGGGTGGAGAGCCGCACGCGATCGACGTTCTCGTTATTCCACGCGGCTCCCCGAACCACGACCCATCGCTGCGTGGTGGCGTTCGCGCCGTCGGACTTGTCGCAGACGTACCACCTCGTGCAGTTCGTCTCCCCTTCCGCCATCAGCGTGAACCCCTCGCGGCGGACCCACGGCTCGATATCCCCGATCTTGTACACGTGCGACGCCAATCTGACCGCCACGGACGCACCCTTGAGCTCCAGGTCGGTGATCTCGTCGTCGGATCTGCCGTCTCGGTTTGAACGCGCGGAGGTGGACGCCGCGGCGCGCAGGGAGGTGACGCGTGACGCGTGGATGCGTCCAACGCGCGACGCCAGTGACGGCGGGGCGATGCCCGCCCGCGCGGCGGCGGCCAAGGCCGGCCACATGCGCGTCAAGTGAGTGGTGGCACCTCAACGGTTGCCGCGCGAACACAGTAATAAAAGTGCCAGCGCGGCACACCGAGAAAACAGAGTCGGCGGGAGCGCCCTCTGGGGTCGAGCCGGGGCGCCGA